>Ga0194133_10000722_pt1 | contig 63408 bp, 62 predicted proteins | sample TA2KigOf40mmetaG_FD_155448 | JGI IMG/M metagenome (GOLD analysis project Ga0194133, IMG submission 155448) | Freshwater microbial communities from Lake Tanganyika, Tanzania - TA2015055 Kigoma Offshore 40m | ecosystem: Environmental > Aquatic > Freshwater > Lake | place: Tanzania: Lake... | reverse complement strand
CCTAGTCTCTAGCAACCTGGATGTGCAACATGAACACTGACTCCAAAGAAATGACCCGCAAGGCGCTGCTCCGTAAGGCTGCGGCCGTCGCGATCCTGGCCCCGGCCGCGCTGCTCGCTGCTTGCGCTTCCGAACCCGCGCCGGCCCCTGCTCCGGCCCCCGCGCCGGCGCCGGCCCCGGCCCGCCGGGCCCGCGGCTGATCTTACAACGCCCTAGGTTAACGCTTTAGCGTTCGCCTAGGGCGTTGTTATCGCTGCCTGTTCTGGCAGCGTGAGATCTTAAAGCCCCGCTGCACCTAGCGTGCAGTGGGGTTTTTTATTGTGTACGAATAGGCCGCGCCCTTTGCCTGAATAAAACAACGTATGCCCCGCGCCTTACGCTTTTTTCTCGCCCTTGTCCGGCAAAGGCCGCATGGCGCGAAGTTGCGCCGCCAAAGCCACATGCCCCGCCATTTCCGCGAGCAAAGCCGCTTCTTCCCGCGCCGCTTCAAAGCCCAGCCGATAGCCAGCATAGGTCGCCCGATCAAGGCTTTGGCCAAGGGCCTTGCCGATGGCTTGCATAGCTGGCTTCCCCTTGTCCGGCGCGGCCTTACCGCCCCTTGCAATACCCCGCGCCGGCATGGCTGGTGCCCGAAGGGCAGGAACCATTGCGGCTTGGCACATATTCGTTGCGCCCATCCGTCCGGCAATATCCAGCCCCGGCATGGCTTGTGCCAGAAGGGCAGGAACCATTTTGTGAAGCGACAAACCCGGCGCCGGATGAAGATCGGCAATAGCCGGAACCTGCATGGCTGGAACCGGAAGGGCAGGAACCGTTGCGCGCTGGGACCATTTGCTGCGCCATGGCAGCGCTGGAGCAGAGCAAAAATCCGAAGCACAAGACTCGAAAAATCATAACTGACAAACCCTCATGGACCGAGCTTCAGAGAAGCCGCAGATCGTGGCTTCTCCATGACAAGCTTATGGCGGGGAACGGTACGTCAAACCCGTTCCAACACCGTCGCAATGCCTTGCCCCACGCCGATGCACATGGTGGCCAAAGCACGCTTCAGCTTGCGTTCCTGCATTTCATGCGTGGCGGTCGCAATCAGCCGCGCGCCGCTCATGCCCAAGGGATGACCAAGCGCAATCGCGCCGCCATTTGGGTTCACCCGCGCATCATCATCGGCAATGCCAAGCCCGCGCAGCACGGCAAGGCCCTGCGCCGCAAAGGCCTCATTCAATTCAATCACGTCCATCTGATCTTGCGTCATGCCAAGCCGCGCAAACAGTTTTTGTGTGGCCGGCACCGGCCCAATCCCCATCACGCGCGGCGCGCAACCCGCTGTGGCCACACCAACAAATCGCGCGAGCGGCGTCAGTCCATGGCGTCTGGCCGCTGCTTCACTCGCGATGATCAAAGCGCAGGCGCCGTCATTCACACCCGAGGCATTGCCCGCCGTCACCGATCCATCCGGCTTCACCACCGGCTTCAACTTGCCAAGAGCCTCCATGGAGGTTTCGCGCGGATGTTCATCAGCGCTCACAACCACCGGATCACCCTTGCGGGAAGGGATGGTCACCGGCACGATTTCCTTCGCCAGCCTGCCAGTCTTCTGCGCCGCAGCGGCGCGCGCCTGGGAACGGAGCGCCATGGCATCCTGATCCTCACGCGCGATATGATGGTCCGCAGCGACGTTCTCTGCAGTCTCCGGCATGGAATCCGTACCGTAACGCTTATGCATGGCCGGGTTCACGAAACGCCAGCCAATGGTGGTGTCGTAAATCGCATTGCTGCGGGAAAAGGCGCTTTCAGCCTTGGGCATGACGAAAGGCGCGCGGGACATGCTTTCAACGCCGCCCGCGATCATCAATTCCGCCTCACCGGCGCGAATGGCGCGTGCGGCAATGCCAACCGCATCCATGCCGGAACCACAAAGCCGGTTCACAGTGCTGCCGGGGATGGCTTGCGGCAGGCCGGCCAGCAGCAGCGCCATGCGCGCGACATTGCGGTTATCCTCACCGGCCTGATTGGCACAACCAAAAATCACATCATCCACCGACGCCCAATCAACGGAAGGGTGGCGTTCCATCAGCGCCTTCAATGGCACCGCGCCAAGATCATCGGTGCGCACCGCAGAAAGGCTCCCGCCGTAGCGGCCGATAGGTGTCCGCAGGGCAGCGCAGATAAAGGCTTCGGGCATGGTGAAAATTCCTCAAAAAAAGGCGCGCCCAACGCGGGGCGCGCCCCAATTACTCAAGCGACGTTAAGCCGGAGCCACGCCTGCAGCGCGCAGCACATCAGTGTAGGTCTTCACCCCAGCACGCACCAAGTTCATCACCTGATCCGGCGTTTCATAGCCCGCGCGCGGCACTACGCCGGCCAATTCATTCAGTCGCGGCGCGCTTTGCTGAATGGCCGCCTGGAACGCGGAACCCAAAGCGGCCACGATTGGCGCCGGGGTGCCAGCGGGCGCCAGCATTGGGAAGAACTCTTCAAAAATGAAGCCCGGAATGCCGGCCTCGGTGGCACTTGGCACATTCGGCAAGGCGGGGCTCCGCTGGCTGGACGCCACAGCAAGAGCGCGTAGACCACCACCGCGCACCTGACCAAGTGATGATGCCATGGTCGGTGTGCCGAATTGTGCCTCACCACTCACCAGCGCGGCCACCCCCGGGCCACCACCGCGATAATGCACCAATTCGAATTGTGCAGCGCTAATGCCGCGGAAGATCTCACCCGCCAGATGCACGCCGCTGCCGATCCCAGCCGAGGCAAAGTTAAATTTGCCAGGATTGGCGCGCAGCAAGGCAATCAATTCCGCCGCTGTTGTCGCCGGCGTGCGCGGATTGGCCACCAGCACATGTGGCGAGAATCCGGCCACTGCGATGCCGACAAAATCATTGATGGTGTCATAGGGAACGCGCGCAACCAGCGCCGGTACGGAGGCATGGGCGCTATTGATCAGCACCGTGTAGCCATCCGCCGGGGAGCGCGCGACATTTTCCGCGCCAATCACGCCGCCCGCGCCGGCACGGTTTTCCACCACCACGGGCTGGCCCAGAATATTGCCGGCTGCTTCGGCAATGATGCGCCCCACAATGTCATTCGACCCACCTGGCGCGAAGGGCACCACCAGGCGCACCGGCCGTGTTGGGCGCCATGCCTGGGCGCGCGCCACATTGGGCGCAAGCCCCGCTGCCAAGGCCAAGCTCAGCGCTGTCCTGCGTTGCATCATTGATGTTTCTCTCCCTAGTGCTGGCAGGGCGTTGGCTACGCCCCGGCCTTGTGATTTTCCCCGGCCAATTGGCCCGACGTCCTGTCTTTAGCGCAAGCCGGACCTTAAGAGAATAGCGAAAGCCCCTCGACGGCGCGCGCCCGCAGCCCCATCCTAGGACCATGAGTGAAAACCCTTTGCTGAGCCCCTGGAATACCCCCTTCGGCTTGCCGCCCTTCGGCGCGATTGAGCCTGCGCATTTCCCGCCCGCCTTTGAAGCCGCCATGGCAGCGCATCGCATCGAGATCGCAGAAATCGGCGCCAATCCCGCCGCGCCAAGCTTCGCCAATACAGTGGAAGCGCTGGAAGGCGCCGGGCGCTTACTCAGCCGTATCGGTGCGACGTTTTTCAACCTGGCGGCGAGCCACGCGACCGAAGCGCTGCAAAAGGTTGAACGTGATATCGCCCCCAAACTTGCCGCCCATCGCATGGCCATCGCACTTGACCCGGCGCTTTTCCGCCGCGTTGCCGCGCTGCACCAACAGCGCGAAGGCTTGGCGCTGGCGCCCGATCAGCATCGGCTGCTCGAACGGCTTTATCTTCGCCTGATGCGCGCTGGCGCGGGGCTTGATGCCAAGGCGCGTGCGCGGCTTTCGGAGATCTCGACACGCCTTGCCACGCTGCACACCAGCTTCGGGCAAAATGTGCTGGCCGATGAGAATGAATGGCGCATGGCGCTGACCGAGGCTGATCTGGATGGCCTGCCCGAATCCGCCCGTCAGGCCGCGCGGGAAGCGGCGGCGGCGGCTGGGGTTGATGGTTATGTCTTCACCCTGTCGCGGTCTTCCGCCGAACCCTTCCTGACCTTCTCCGCCAGGCGTGATTTGCGTGAAAGGCTCTGGCGCGGTTTTGCCGCGCGGGGTGCGCTGACAGCGGGGCGGCAAAATGCCCCGTTGATCCGTGAAATCCTGGTGCTGCGGCGCGAACGCGCGAAATTATTGGGTGAAGCCGATTTCGCCAGCTTCCGCCTGCGTGACACCATGGCGGGATCGCCCGCGGCGGCCGAGGGCTTGCTCCGCGCCTGTTGGGAACCCGCCAAGCGTCGCATCGCGGTTGAAAAAGCCGAACTTTCAGCCTTCGCCCAAGCCGCCGGCCATAACGGCGCGATTGAACCTTGGGATTGGCGCTATTGGGCTGAACGCGCGCGGCAGGCCAAGCATAATTTCGATGGCGCAGCGCTAAAACCGCATTTCGAATTGGAAGCCATGATGCGCGCCATTTTCCATACTGCGCGGCGCCTGTTTGGCCTGCATTTCGAAGAACGCGCCGAGATCCCGCGCTACCATGCGGATGTCCGCGGCTTTGAGGCCCTGGACGAAGCCGGCCAGCATGTGGGGTTATTGCTACTGGATAATTACGCCCGCCCGGGCAAACGCTCCGGTGCCTGGATGAGCAGTTTTCGTGTGGCGGATGCGCTGAATGGCCGCACCGCGCCCATCATCATCAACAACAATAATTTGGCGCGCGCCACACCAACGCTGCTTTCCTTTGATGAGGCGCGCACATTGTTCCATGAATTCGGCCATGCGCTGCATGGGCTGATGAGCCGCGCGCGCTACCCATCCCAATCCGGCACTGCCGTGCTGGGCGATTTTGTCGAATTCCCATCCCAGGTCATGGAGAATTGGCTGAGCCTGCCTGAGACATTGCAAACCCATGCGCGGCATCATGAAACCGGCGCCGCGCTGGATGAGGCGCTGCTGGCCCGCCTGCTGGCCGCGCGCAATGATGGGCAGGGCTTTGCCATGGTGGAGTATCTTTCCTGCGCCTTGATTGACCTTGCGCTGCATCGGCATAAGTCGCCGGAAGACTTAACTCTGGAAGAATTCGAAGCCGATTTCCTGGCCGAGATCGGGATGCCAGAAGGCATGGCGCTCCGCCATCGCCCGATCCATTTCAGCCATTTGTTTTCCGGTGATGGCTATGCGGCGGGCTATTACTTCTATCTTTGGGCTGAAGTGCTGGATGCCGATGGGTTTGAGGCGTTTGAGGAAGCGGGCGATCCCTTCCACCCAGACCTCGCCGCACGCCTCAAAAGCATATTTGAAGCCGGCGATACGGCTGACCCCATGGCGCTTTACACTGCGTTTCGCGGAAGGCCGCCGCAGGTGGATGCGCTGTTGCGCAAGCGTGGTCTGGTCGGCGACTAAGGCCGCCCAGGCGCATGGGCTTTGTCGCTAACGTCAGCCATTGCCACGCAACAGTGCCGCAAGGCTTGGCGTCAAACCCTGGCTAAGGCGCCCTTGCGGTGCGGCATAGGAACCGCTTTGCGTGCGAGGCGGCTTCAGCGCCACAAGCGCTTCCGCAAGCTTCACCCCACAACGAATGCCATCAAACAGCGGCAAGGCAGCGCGCCCGGCCAGGCGCTGGTCAAACCCGGCCAGGCCCGCCCCGGCTAGCACCACAGAATCCGCCCCCTGCGCCGCCAGCCCCTCAACGGCGATCCGCAGCTTCTCCGCCACACCTTCTGGATTGGCGAGCGCCTCGGGCGGGGTCGCGTCCAGCCCGGCCAGCGCCGCGAGCCGCGCGGAAAGCCCGTGGTGCGCGATCAATTCGCGGTAGGGTTCCACATTGCCGAAGGTAATCAGGCCAAAGCGCCCGCCCATCATGCAGGCGGTGAGTGCTGCCGCTTCCGTCATGCCAAGCACCGGGCAGGGCATCATCTGGCGCGCTGCGTCCAAGGCTGTGTCGAAACTGACCGCGAGCAGCACCGCATCCACACGGCCGGCATGTTCGGCCAAAGCCTCCAGCAAGGCGTGGCCTGCAATGATATTTTCGACGCGTGTTGCAATTACCGAAGGGCCAAAGCGCGGCGTGGCGCCAATGATCTCGGTGCCCGGTGCAGCGGCAGCGCGCGCCACCGCGGCACAGGTTTCGGTAATTGCTTCGGTGGTATTGGCATTGGCGACCAAAAGGCGCATGGGCGGCTTCCTTGTTTGAGCCATTGCATAACACGACGCCCTGAAGCTGCCGAGTTCCCCCTTGCCCTTCGCAGCGCATCGCCGCAGGCTTCACTGATGATCAATCACGGGACCCGGAACCACCATGCCTGACGCCGCCGCCGCCCTTGCCCTGCCTTTTGATGCTGATGACATCCTTGCCCGGCTGATGCGCTGGGCGGCTTGCGAAAGCCCGACCTTCGATGCGGCCGCTGTCAATGGCATGATGGATTTGGCTTCGCGCGATCTGGCGCTGCTGGGTGCGCGGATTGACCGCATTCCGGGGCGCATGGGGCTTGGTGATTGCGTGCGCGCGCGCTTTCCGCACCCGGCTGGGGATGGCGCGCCGGGCATTCTGGTGATGGCGCATTTGGATACGGTGCACCCGATCGGCACGCTCGAAAAACTGCCGATCCGGCGTGACGGCAATCGCTGCTATGGCCCCGGCATTCTGGATATGAAGGGCGGCACCGTGCTGGCGGTGGAAGCCATGCGCCAGATCATCGCGGCGAAGATTGCAACACCGCTGCCCGTTACGATCTTGCTGACCAGTGATGAGGAAATCGGCAGCCCTTCCACGCGTGACCTGATCGAAGCCGAAGCGGCACGGCATAAATTCGTACTGGTGCCGGAACCGGCGCGGCCCGATGGTGGCGTTGTCACCGGGCGCTATGCCATTGCGCGCTTCAACCTGAAGACCACCGGCAAGCCTTCCCATGCTGGGGCGCGGCTCGCGGAAGGGCGGAGCTCGATCAAGGAAATGTGCCGCCAGATCCTCGCGATTGAGGATATGACCACCGAGGATTGCACCTTTTCAGTGGGTGTCCTGCATGGCGGGCAATGGGTGAATTGCGTCACGACAACCACGGAAGCGGAAGCGCTTTCCATGGCAAAACGCCAGGAAGACCTTGATGCCGGAGTCGCCAAAATGCTGGCGCTGCGCGCTTCCACCAATGATGTGCAGTTGGAAGTGACACGCGGCGTCACGCGCCCGGTGTGGGAGCCCGATGCAAAGGTGATGGCGCTTTATCGCCATGCGCGGGAAATCGTGCAGGCGATTGGCTTTGACATCAATCACCAATCAAGCGGTGGCGGGTCCGATGGCAATTTCACCGGCGCGCTTGGTATCACCACGCTGGATGGGCTTGGTGTGCAAGGCGCGCTGGCACATACGCTGGAAGAACATGTGCTGATTGATAGCCTGGTGCCGCGCGCAAAGCTGATGGCGGGGCTGCTGACGACGCTCAATTAGTTTCGCATCAATTCAAGCAAATTATCATCCGAGGCCGGGCGCGACCCGGCCTCACATTCATGGATCATCTGAACCAGCCGCGTGATGGTGGGGCAGGGGATGCCATGGCGCGCGGCAATGCCAAGGACAGGCGCGATTTGCGCATCCACCGGCGTGCGGCGGCGGCGCACCCAAAGGTCGCGCCAAATGCCGGAATGGGTTTTCGCATTGGGGCGGTTGAATTCCACCATGGCGGCAATGGAAACCGCCACAGCGGTTTCAGTCGCATCAGGCGCAAACGCCGCCGGATCAAAGCCATTGAAGCTGCCAACCGCAACACCTTCGGCACGCGCCACAGCCATGGCTTCCTGCCCAAGCCGCCGCCACAGCGGCAGCAATTCTGACCGCGCGAGCGCATCGGCAATGCCTTTCTCGCCCAACGCCTGCGTATAAAGCATGGAGCTATAGGCGATCTTGCCCCAAAGATAGCCCCATATATTGTCTGTCATGATTGCATCGGGTTCAAAATGATCACGCAGCATCCGGTGCAACGCCGTCAGACGCGGCGTGATGACCCCATTCAATTCACCAAGCACCAGCGCACCGCGCCCGCCATAGATGATCCGCCCCGGTGCGAGCCAATCGGCACTGAAATTGACAAAGCAGCCAATGGTGCGCACCTCACCCAGAATGGGCGCCATCAGCGCTTCACAAAGCCCGTTCTGCAGGGACACCACATAGCCATCAGGCGCCAGATGCGGCGCGATGGCGTGGCAGGCAGCCTCCGTATCCTGCGCCTTGACGCAGAGCAGCACGCGGCGGAACTGGCCCTTCAGCGTGGCCGGCGTATAGGCGGGGGCGGAAATCCGGTGCGGGTCCACAGGACCTTCAATGGTAAGGCCCATTGCCGGCTCGCGGATTGCCGCGACATGATCGTCCACAATATCCACAAACACCACGGCATGGCGCGCACGCACCAGCGCCGCGCCGATGGTGCCGCCAATGGCACCCGCGCCCCATATCAGGATGGGGCCGTGATCCACGGCGTCACGGATGGCGCGTTGTTCGGCTTCACTTGTCATCGCAATCTCCTTGGGCCGAACAAGCTGCAGCAAAGCATCCTCCCTTGCCAAGGGCAGGACAAAGCCGCAGCGTAACCTAACATCCTTTCGCGGAATCGCCCGCTTGCCTTTGCCCCACCCATGATGCCGCGCTTGAATAGCCTGCCAGGCAATCTGCGCGGCGCCGTATTGATGAGCTTGGCCGCCATGCTTTTTGCCGGCGAAGCGCTGGCGATTCGCCACATGAATGACCGCGGCATTCCGACCGCGATGCAGCTTTTTGCGCGTTCCTTCGGGCAATTGCTCTGGGTCATGCCGCTTTTGCTGCAAGGCGGCTTGGCGGTTTTCCAAACCCAAAGGCGCGGGCTGCATATCCTGCGTGGCGTGGCCAGCCTGCTGACCTGGGGCTTTTACTTCCTGTCCTTTGTTTTCCTCGATCTCGCGACCGCAACCGTGCTGTCCTTCACCAATGTCATGTTCACCACGCTGCTCGCTGGGCCAGTGCTGAAGGAACATATCGGCACGGCGCGCTGGATTGGCACCATGGCAGGGTTTTTGGGCGTGGTGCTGATGCTCAGGCCGGGGGCAGAGATTTCCTTCATCGGCGTCGTGCTTGCCCTGGCATCAGCGGCCAGTTGGTGCGGCATTACGCTCACCAGTCGCATGCTGGCGCAGACGGAGCGCAATGAAACCGTCCTTGCCTGGGTTGGTGTGGTGACCAGCCTTGGCATGCTGCCTTTCGCGATTTCCGCCTTCACGCCGGTTGCCGCTTTTGATTTTCTGTTTCTGCTTGCCTTCGCGATCACCACGCCCGGCATCATCTGGCTACTCACCTCCGCCTATCGCGCGGGAGAAGCCTCCGCTGTCGCGCCCTTTCAATATCTCCGCCTGCTGCCCGTGGTTGGCTTTGGCTGGATTTTCTTTGGCGAGGTGCCTGATCCCTGGACCTGGCTTGGCGGCGGCATCATCCTGGCCGGCGCGCTGGTCATCACCATTGCCGAGACGCGCCGAAAGACTTGAACGGAGGAAACCATGGCAGACCCCATTGCAGTGGATCGCATCGAAATCACGGTGCTGGTGGATAATGTCACCGATAGCCTTTCCTCGACGCCGAGTTTCGTCACGCGCGAATGGGTGCGCCTGCAACGCCAGGGGATGAAGCGCACCATGGGTGGCGCGCTTTGTTGCGCCAATCACGGGCTTTCGCTGGTTGTGCGCGCCGAAATCGGCGGAAAATCTCGCACGGTGCTGTTTGATGGTGGGCCGGTAGATTACGCGGTGGAACGCAATGGCACGCGGCTTGGCGTGGATTTCGCGGCGATCGAGGCCATGGTGTTGTCTCATGGCCATTGGGATCATGCCGGCGGCCTGCCCAAGGCGATAGAAATGACGCGCGCGGCCAATGGTGGGCGCACCGTCCCGCTTTACCTGCACCCCGGCATGTTCCGCGAACGCGCCAGCCGCCAGGCCGATGGCGGGTTTTTCCCGATGGATAGGGTGCCGCAGCCGGAAGCCTGGGCCGCCATGGGTGCCACGCCTGTTGTGGTGCGCGATGAACACATCATCGCCGATGGGTTTTATGTCAGCGGTGAAATCCCCCGCACCACCGCTTACGAAACCGGCCTCCCCGGACAGATGGCGCGCGATGATGAAAACACCCCCTGGGAGCCGGATGAATGGCTTTCCGATGAACGCTTCATGGCGCTGCATTTGCTCGGCAAGGGCTTGATCGTGTTTTCCGCTTGTTCGCACACCGGCATTGTCAATGTGCTGCATGCCGCGCGCCAGCGCTTTCCTGATCTGCCGCTTTATGCCGCGATGGGCGGCTTTCATCTGTCTGGCACCAATGAACGCGTGATCCCGGAAACGGTGCGCGATTTGGGTGGCTTTGGCCTGAGCTATCTGTTCCCCGCGCATTGCACCGGCTGGCGCGCGGTGAATGCGCTGGAACGCACCTATGGGGAGGCGATGGTGGTGCCCGCTGCCGTCGGCAAAACCTTTACCCTATCTGCGTGAGGCCACATGGTCCTCTCCCTCCAAGCGCTGCCGCTGCTTCTGCTGATTGGACTGTTGTTTTCCGGGCGCGTGGCGCCAATCCCCGCGGTGCTGGCAGCGCTGGTGGCTTCCATTCCGGCGGCGCTGGTCTCGCTCCCGGCCAGTGTTTCGCTGCCCTGGTTCCTTGGCGAACAAATCCTGCGCGGCGCCTACCTCGCGCTGCAACCCATGGGCGTTGTGCTTGCAGGGCTTTTATTCCACGCGGCGGTCGCGGAAGGTGAGGGGGGGCGCCAGGGCAGCGCCGCGACGCCAAGGCGTATTTTCATCGCTACACTGTTGCTGGGCTGCTTTCTGGAAAGCGTCACAGGTTTTGGCGTGGGTGCGGTTTTCGCGCTCGCGAGCCTGCGCGCCATGGGCGTTCTGGGCGCGCCGGCGGGGGCCATGGCGTTATTGGCGCTTTGCTTGATTCCTTGGGGCGGGCTTGGACCTGGGTCGCTGCTCGGCGCGGCGCTGATCGGCCTGCCAGCGCAGGAGGTTGTGCGCATCACCGCGCTGCCCAATGCGCTTTGGCTTCTGCTGCTGGGGCCGGTGCTGTGGCGGCTATGCCGCGCGGCGGGCATTGCGGTGCCACGCGGGGAAAGGCTGGCGCAACTTTGCCATCTTGGCGTGGTGGCAGTGCTGCTTGTGGCCTGCCATTGGCTGCTTCCCTTTGAGGTGATTGGCGTCATCGCAACCGGCCTGCCGCTGATCTTTGCCTTGTGGCGGCTTGACCCGCCGCAGGATGGCGCTGCTTGGCGCCGCGCTCTGGCGCGACTGGCACCTTATGCCGCGCTGACGCTGGCGCTATTGCTGGCGCGGGCCGTGCCAAACCCGCCCGCTTGGCAGCCCTTTGCGGATTTGCCCGCCTTTCCCTTGACGCATGTCTCCCTGGTCTTGGCGGCGGTGGCGCTTCTGTTATTGGCGCGCCGGGTCGGGGCGCTTGGTCTGGCGGAAGGGGCCATCAAGCGCGGTGCGCGGCCGGCGCTGATCATGCTGCTTTACGTGCTGCTGGCGCGCTGGATGGGTGAAAGCGGCGCCACCGCCGCCCTGGCACGGGAAGCGGCTGCCGCGCTTGGCCCGCTGGCACCTTATGCCGTGCCGCCGCTGGGGCTGATGGCGGGTATCGTCACGGGCACCAATGTCGGGTCCAATGCTGCGCTGATGCCTGTGCAATACAAGCTTGGCCTGGCGACTGGGCTGCCGCCGGCGCTGGCGCCTGGTGTGCATAATTTTGTCGGTGCGGCGGGGGCGGGCATGTCCTTTGCCGTTACCGCCATGGTCTGCGGCTTACTGGCGGATGGCACCAGGCCTGCCCAGCTTTGGCGCTTGCTATGGCCATCCCTTGCAGCGGTGCTGGTGATTGGCTGGGGGGTGATGGCGTTATTCAGTTAGGGCTTGCATCCGGCGCCAAGGCCGCACAGTTTGGCACCAAGAAATTTCAAAGGGAGGCTGATGATGCCAATTTTCACCCGCCGCGCCGCTTTGGCGCTTTCCGCCGGTATGCTTGCCGCGCCGGCCGTTCATGCCCAAGGCGCCTTTCCGAACAAGCCCTTGCGAATCATTGTGCCCTATCCGCCGGGTGGCGTGACCGACATCATGGGCCGCCTCGCGGCCGAGGCCATGGCACGGCATCTGGGTCAGCCGGTTGTTGTTGAAAACCGCGCCGGCGCCGGCGGCAATATTGGCGCCATGGCCGCCGCCCAGGCTGAGCCCGATGGTTATACCCTGTTTCTTGGCACCATGGCGACGCAGGGGGTGAACCCGATCCTTTACCCCGATCCGCGCTTTGATCCGCGCAAGGCTTTCGTGGGGGTAGGCATGATGGCGGATATGCCCAATGTCCTGTCCTGCCTGCCGCGCCGTTACAACCCGGCCAATGCGCGCGAAGCCATTGCGCGCGCCAAGGCCGAAAAGGGCAAAATGCTGTTTGGCACCGTGGGCAACGGGTCATCAGCGCATCTGTCGCTTGTGATGCTTGAAAAGCTCGCGGGCGTTGATTTTGTCCATGTGCCCTATCGCGGCTCCGCCCCCGCTGTGGCAGCCATGCTGGCCGGCGATTTGGACCTGTTGTTTGACGCTTCGGCCACATCCACCCCGCATATCGTGCAAGGGTCCATGAAGGGTCTTGCCATCACCATGAACCGGCGGATCGGCAGCCTGCCGAATATCCCGACCCTTCAGGAAGAAGGTGTTGCGGGTTACCATTTGAGTGTCTGGAACGGCGTATTTACGCAATCGCGCGTGCCTGCGCCGATCCTGGCGCGCTTGCAGGATGCCTTCAACAAATCCATGGATGAGGCAATGCTGAACCGCTTGCGCGGGCATCATACCGAACCCCTGGTGATCCCGAGCGCCGAACTGCAGCCCTGGCTGGATCGCGATGCGGAACGCTGGGGCCAGGTGGCACGTGACAGCGGCATCAAGATCGAATAGCCGAGGTCTTGGCTACTCTTGTTACCCTGCTGAATAACCATTCCAACAACAAGGAGAAACTATGTCCATTTTTCGTCGCATGACGCTGGCCGCAGGGCTGGCCGCGCCGCTTTTTGCTTTGCCCGCTGTCGCGCAACCGCAAATCACCATCCAGCACGGGTTGCCGCCCAATAGCCATACTGGGCTTGGCGCTTCTACCTTCAAGGATAATTTTGAACGTCTGACCAATAACCGCTACCGCGTGGTGGTGCAGCGCAATGACAATGAACGCGAAATGATTGAAAGCGTGCAGATTGGCACGCTGGATTGCACCTTTACCTCCACGGGCCCGGTCGGGAACTTCGTGCCTGAAGTGCGCGTTTTCGACGTGCCCTTCCTGTTCCGCGATGCTGCCCATGCGCGCGGCGTGCTGGATAGCGATATCGGTTCCGCCGTGCTGGCGCGCTTCCCGGCGCGCGGCTTGGTTGGGGTGATCTGGACGGAGAACGGCTTCCGCCATCTGACCAATTCGCGGCGTGAAGTTAATGCACCAGCCGATATGCGTGGCCTTAAGGTGCGCACCATGGAAAATCAGGTGCATATGCGCGCCTTTTCAACGCTGGGGGCGCTGCCAACCCCAATGGCCTTCAGCGAATTGATCCCCGCCCTGCAACAGGGCACGGTGGATGGTCAGGAAAACCCGATCTCCGTGATTGTGGCGAACAACATCAACCAGGTTCAGAAATTCATGACACTGACGAACCATGTCTATTCGCCATCAGTCATGATCTGCAATCCAGGCATGATCGGCAAGCTTTCTGCCGCTGATCGCGCCCTGTTCCAGGAAGCGGCGCGCGCCGCGCAAAAAGCGAACCGGGACCGCGTGACGGCCGATGACGCGAGCGGTGTTGCGGAACTGCGCCGCCGTGGCATGACGGTGGTGACGCAGGTGGATACTGCGGCCTTCCAAACCGCGCTGGCACCCGCCTTCGCCGAATGGGAGCGCACGCTTGATGCAGCGACACTGCGCCGCATTCGTGAATGGAAGCCGAACTGATCGCTGCGTGTTACGGCGCCTGATGGCTTGCCTCCGTCAGGCGCCACTTCATGGGCGCGCAGCACGCGCCCTTTTTCATAGGATCGCGCGATGAATGCGATGAATACCCTGCCCTTGCAGGTGACCGCCTTGGCAACACTCATGACCTTGGTTTTCGCCTTCTGGCTGAAATCCGGTAATGGTCTGCGGGCGCGACTGCGGGGCGGCGTTCTGAAGCTTGATAGGTTCAGCACCACCATCGCCGCCATCATCGCGTGTCTTGCACTTGCAGTCGCCATCTTCGCCGGGCTTTGGCAGGTGGTAGCCCGTTTTGCCACAGAAACGCCTTCCGTCTGGTCTGAAGCTTTGGTCCGCACCGCGTTGATTTGGATGGCCTTTATCGGGCTTGCGGTGGCGCTTCGCGCTGGCGCCCTGGTTTCGATTGATATCGCCCATCGCCTATCGCGCGGCTTGTTGCGCAGCATTCTTGAAGGGGTTTCGCTGACGAGCATTCTTCTCATGCTCGGTGTCATGTTTTGGTTCGGTTGGACCATGGCAGAACGCGTGAAATTCCAGGAAATGGCGGGTCTGGAGGTTTCCATGGCCTGGGGCTATGCCGCGATACCTATCGGCGCGGTTTTCGCCATGCTTGGCTCGCTGGCGCATTTTCTCGACAGACGCTCAGAAGAATTGGAGTCCGCGGTATGAGCGGCACCATGCTCACCGTCATGCTGGTGCTTTTCGCCGCCAGCATTCCGGTTGCCGTCGCCATCGGCCTTGCCGCCATTATCGGCATTCATGGCTTCACGAATTTCCCGTTGGTGGTGGTGGCGCAGCAGCTTTTTGTTTCGTTGGATCGCTTTCCGCTGGCGGCCATTCCGTTTTTCATCCTTGCCGGAAATTTGATGGAGGTTGGCGGCATTTCGCGCCGGCTGGTGGAATTCGCACGTTCCATCGTGGGTGGCATTCAGGGCGGGCTGCCGGCCACTTGCGTCATCACCTGCATGATCTTCGCGGCCATCAGCGGCAGTAGCGTCGCGACCACCTTTGCCATCGGCGCCATCATGATCCCGGCTTTGGTGCGTGCTGGCTATCCGGTAGCCTTCGCCGCTGCGCTGCAAGCAACGGCGGCTGAGCTTGGCGTCATCATCCCGCCTTCCATTCCGATGATTCTTTATGGGGTCACCACGCAAACCTCGATCCCGGAATTGTTCATCGCGGGCTTCGGGCCGGGCGTATTGATTGGCGGTTCTTTGATAGCCACTGTCCTGATCTGGTGCCGCATCAAGGGATGGGGCAAGGAAGATGGTGTTGGGCGTTTGTCCTTCCTGACCGCCACGCACCAAGCTGGCTTCGCGCTTTTCATGCCCTTCGTGGTGCTGGGGGGCATTTATGGAGGCGTGACAACGCCCACCGAAGCTTCGGTCATTGCGGTGATTTATGCGCTTATCGTTGGGCTTTTCGTGCATAAGGAAATCGCCTGGCGCGACCTTTTCCCAATCTTCAAGAAATCCGTCATTTCCAGCGCCGTTATCCTTTTCATCATCGCCTGTGCGGCGGTGTTTTCCTGGCTGCTCAACCGCCAGGGCGTGCCGGATGCGGCGGCAGAATGGATGGCAACATCCTTTGACAGCGCTGGCCTTTACCTTCTGGCAGTCAATCTGTTCCTGTTTGTTGTCGGCATGTTTGTTGAAGGGTCAGCTTCGATCATTGTTCTGGCGCCGATTTTCGCGGAAGCGGCGGAACGCCTTGGCATTGATCAGGTGCATTTCGGCACCATCATGGTGGTCAATCTGGCGCTTGGCATGATCACGCCGCCTTTTGGCGTCAATCTATTTGCGGCAGCGCAGGTGGCTCGCTGCGGTGTTGATGAGATGATGCGCTATTTGTGGATTTTCATCGGCGTGATTTTTTCGGCGTTGCTGATCATTACCTATGTGCCCTGGATCACCTTGGCACTGCCGCAGCTGGTCTTCCGATGAGCCTCGGCACGCCAGAGGCGTTGCGCCATCTTCGGCGTGATGCCGTGCTGAAGCGTGTGATCCGCCAAGTTGGCCCTTGCACGCTGAAGCCAGCGCGCCGCCAACCCTACGAGGCGCTGGTGCGCGCCATTGCGCATCAGCAAGTGCATGGCCGCGCGGCGGAAGCCATTCTCGGTCGTTTCATCGCTCTTTGCCCAGAACCGGGCTTTCCCGCGCCAGAGGCTGTGTTGGCCCTTGCGCCGGATGCGATGCGCAGCGCTGGGCTTTCGGCGAATAAGGTTCTTGCCATTCGTGATATTGCCGAAAAGGCTGCGCTTGGCGTTATCCCTGATCGCGCCGCCGCCCGCCGCCTTTCAGATGAAGTGCTGATCGAAAGGCTGGTCGCGCTCCGCGGTGTCGGGCGCTGGACGGTGGAGATGCTGCTGATCTTCACCCTTGGTCGCACCGATATCCTGCCCGTTGATGATTTCGGCGTGCGCGAAGGCTACCGCATCGCGGCCGGTCTGGATGAACAGCCAAAGCCCAAGGTGCTGGGGAAAATCGGCGAAGCCTGGGCGCCGTTTCGCACCACCGCCGCCTGGTATCTGTGGCGCGCGGCGGATTTGGCGAAGGAAGGCACCTTCAAGGCACCGGCAGCGATTTAAGCAAGCTGTCCCCTGGGATTCTGCTTGGCTCGGACCGCCACGTTACAATTCAGCCGCGCAAGCCAAGCCGGGTCACGCGTGCCTCTTCCTCATCAATCGTACGCTTGATGAAGGCGGCGTAGTCGGCAGGGTTAAGGTATTCCACCGGCATATCCAACCGATCGAGTGTCGCAAGATGCGCGGGATCATGCAGCGCGGTGCGGAAACCTTGATGAAGCTTTTCGATAATATCCGGGTCCATCCCGGCTGGCCCCATCAGCCCATAAGGTGAAGTGATCACCATATCCTGATAGCCAAGTTCAAGCAGCGTCGGCACATCCGGCAGTTTCTTGCTGCGCTGACGCGTCCAAACATTCAGTGCGCGCAGCCGCCCTTCAAGAATCATCGGCAGCGTGCCCGAACCGGTGGAGCATGCTTCGATATGCCCGCCCAGCAGGCTTGGCACGGCATCACCTTCACCGCGGAAGGGCACATGCACGATATCGAGGTTTTCCCTTGTAGCCAGGTCAATATTCGCGAGATGTGGCGTGCCATTGGCACCGGTATTGCCGATGCGTACCTCGCCAGGGCGGCGGCGTGCATCGGCAACAAGATCAGACCAGCTTTTATAAGGGCTATCGCCACGCACACACATGATGAACAGATAGCCTGTCAGATGCATGATTGGCGTGAAATCAGTGCGCGGATTGAAGGGCATGCGCTGCATGAAGGGCAGGCGCATGGCCGGCAATGGGAATTGCGCGATGGTATAGCCATCAGGCCGGGCGCGGGCGACGCCGGCGGCGGACAATGTCGCCCCAGCGCCAGGTCGATTTTCCGTCAGCACTTGGACGCCAAAGGCGCGTGATGCGGCTTCTGCAAAGCCGCGCATTTGCACATCAGTCGCACCGCCTGGCGGAAAAGGCACCAACAGCGTGATTGGGCGCGATGGAAAGGCCTGCGCTGCCGCAAGCCCCGGCGCAATGGCCGGGGCAGCAAGGGCGGAAAGAAGCATGTGCCGGCGTTTCATATCATTTTCTCCCTATTCCTGTTTTTTCTTGATGTCGTGGTCCCAGGCGCGAACGAAAACCTTTCGCGCTATTCGGGCTGAATGCCGGCGGCGGCCACCACTTGGCGCCATTGCGGGATTTCGTCACGCAGGCGCGCCGCCAAAGGTGCCGGGCCATTCAGCAGCAATAGCGAACCACGATCAGCCATGCGGCGGGATAGCTCGCTCTCCGGCACGGCCAAAGGCGCCAGTTCCGTAAGCAGGCGCGCAATTGGTTCAGGCGGCATCGCCTTTGGCGCCATCAGCGCAAACCAGAAAGGCACGCTGTAACGCGGCACTTGTTCAATGATGGCCGGCACATTTGGCAGCAATGGCGCGCGCGCTGTGCCGGTGACGCCAAGCGGGCGCAACGTTCCCGCGCGCAAATGTTCAAGCGGGATCGAAACATCGGTGATGATGCTGTCAATATCACCCGCGAGCAGTGCATTCATTGCAAGCGCGGCGCCACGATACGGCACATGCAGCAATTCAACTCCGGCACGCTGCATCAGAAGCGCGCCCGCCAGATGCGTAGCTGACCCAACCCCCGAACTGCCCCAGGAAACCTTACCGGGATTGGCCTTGGCCCGTGCCAGGAAGCTCGCCAAATCGGGCGCACCATTGGGTCTTCCTGAAATCAACAACGGCGCATCAGTCACCAATGTCACAGGTTGCAAATCGGTCAGCGGATCAAGCCCTGGGTCACGCCGCATAGCGGGCAAGGTTGCAATGGAAGATGAGGTTATCAGGAAACTGTGATGATCGGTTGCCTGTGCGACATATTGTGCACCAAGCGCACCACCAGCGCCAGCGCGGTGTTCATAGATCACCGGCTGACCCAGGCGCGGCATCAGAAATTCCACCATGAAGCGCGCGGGGATATCCTGTGGCCCACCAGGTGCAAAGGGGCTGATCAGCCGGACAGGCCGATTGGGCCAAGCCTGAGTTTGCGCCAGAGAGGGCGCGGCAAGGCTTGCACTGGCTGCGGCCAGAAAAGCCCGACGTGTTGCTACTGGCATGATCTTGCCTTTCCTTATCCCAAACAGCGCCGATAAAGCGCGATCAATCTTTCCCAATGGCGTTCTGCCCCTGGCTTATCGAAGCACCAGCGGCCGGGAAAAGCGAAACCGTGATGGACTGTCGGGTAGACTTCCAATTCTCCCTTGGCGCCAGAAGCTTCAAACAGCGCGCGCAATTCATCCACCATGGGAAGCGGCGCCAATTCATCATGTTCGGCGCAGGCGATATAAAGTTCCGCGCTGCCTTGCCCGAAAGTCAGATGCGGGCTTTCCACCGCATCGCTCACAAGCCAGGTGCCATAGAAGGAAGCAGCGGCAGCGATGCGGCCCGGATAGCGCGCTGCGGCGGCCAATGCGTAAGGCCCGCTCATGCAATAGCCATGCACGCCAACGGCGCCAGGGCGCACGTGTTTCTGCTGGTCAAGGAAACCAAGCATATCGGCGATGTCTTCCATCACCGGCGGAATGGTCATTTTGGTGCGAATGGCGCGCATACGGTCGCGTTCTGTGTCGCCGACCGTCAGCACACCGGGGCCGAATTTCGAATCTCGTCCGGCGCGGTAATAAAGATTGGGCAGCACAACGTAATAGCCGGTCGCGGCCAGGCGCCGCGCCATGTCGTAAAGTTCTTCGCGAATGCCGGGCGCATCCATCAGCATCAGCACGGCAGGGAAGGGGCCTTGGCGTTCGGGATGGCAAATAAAACTTTCCATCACCCCGGCGCGGGTTTGGATATCAATGATGTGTTCGATCATAGCGCGCGCCCGTCAATCCGCCTTGATGCCCGCCGCGCGGATAACCTCACCCCAGGATTTCAGATCATTTGCGATACGGCGGTTGAAGCTGGCCGTATCCTCGAAATTTGGTGTCAGGCCGGAATCGAGCAGCCTTTGCCGGAAGGTTGGGTTTTCAAGCGCCTTCTTCATGGCGTCATTCCAGGCGCGTGCTGCATCGGCGGTGATGGCGCGCGGGCCGCAAACACCAAACCAGCCGGCCATTTCAAGCCCTGGCACCCAATCGGAAATTGGCCGCGCCTGCGGAAATAGCGGCGATCCCGCCTTGTCCCCCAGCGCCAGCAGGCGCAATTCGCCGCCTTGGATCTGGCGCATCACATCACCCAAATTGGTGATCATGAAATCCGCGCGCCCGCCCAAAATATCCACAACCGCCGGCGTCGCGCCGCGGTAAGGCACATGGACAATATCTAGCCCTGCCTTGGCCTTGAGCAATTCCACCGAAAGATGCTGCGCCGAACCCACTCCGGCTGAGGCATAGGTCAAGCCACCCGGCTTGGCGCGCGCTGCGGCCAGCAACCCCGCCACATCCTTATGCGGCCCATTGGCGGCCACCACCAAGCCATAGGTGGAAAGGGCAACATTCACGATCCCGGTCATTTCCGTGCGCGGATCAACCGGCAGGCTCGCCCCTGGCAGATTGGGCGTAATGGTCATGGTGCCCATCGGGCATTGTAACACAGTCGCGCCATCCGACGCGCTGCGCGCGACCACTTCCGCGGCGATCAGTCCATTGGCGCCAGTGCGGTTTTCCACCACGCCACGCGCGGGCAAATGCGGTGCGGCATATTCGGCGATCAGCCGTGCCATCAAATCCCCGGTGCCGCCGGCAGCGAAACCACTAATGACACGCACCGTGCGGTCCTGCGCCAAGACAGGGCCAGAAAGGGCAAGGGCAGCCAGCCCAGCAAGCAGCAGATTACGCATGATGATCCTCCCTTTTCGAAGGAGCCTATCAGGATGCGGCTTCTCCGCAATCCGGGGCAGCGCGCAGGGCGGCAAGCCGCGCGGCGCCATGTTCCCGCATGGAGAGTATTTCAAAACCAGCAACCATAACCGCTTCTTCATCGCGCCCTGTTTCGGCAATGATCAGTGCGCCAGGTGCGATCCAACCCTTGGCCTGCAAGGCGCCAAGGGCGCGCGGCACCAGGCCCTTGCCATAGGGCGGGTCCAGAAACACCAGGCTGCAAGGTGTGGCGGCGATGGGCGGCGCAGTGACATCCCCCGCAATCACGCGGCCGGCATCACCCGCCTTGCAGGCGGCGATATTCAAACGCAGCGCTGCCAAGGCAGCACGATCCTGTTCCATGAAAAAGGCCCGCGCCGCACCGCGCGAAAGCGCCTCAAGCCCCATGGCGCCAGTGCCGGCGAAACCATCCAGAACCACAGCATCTTCAAAAACAGCACGCCCCGCCCAGGGCGCGTGCCAAAGCTGATCGAATATCGCCTGCCTTGCGCGGTCACTGGTGGGGCGAGTGGTAATTCCTGGCGGGGCGACAAGTGCGCGCCCCTTCCAGCGCCCGGCAATGATGCGCATCAGCCCTTGCCGCGACGCGGCGTTTGCGGCCCGGCATGGCGGGCGCGGGGGGGGCGTTGCGGTTTGCCCTCAGGAACCTCGGGCGCTGCAGGTTCTTCGGCTGCTGCCTCACGCCCGCGCTTTGGTGCATCAAGGCCCAATTGCTCACGCAAAACCTTGGCATTCACTTCCTCTGCCGCGCCCCGCGGCAGGGAGCCCAGTTGGAAAGGGCCATAGGCGGTGCGGATCAGGCGCGTCACCACCAGCCCAAGATTCGCCATGACTTTCCGTATTTCGCGGTTCTTGCCCTCCCGCAATGCAACGGTCAGCCAGGCATTGGTGCCCATCCGTGCATCCAGCCCGGCTTCGATCGGGCCATAAGCCACGCCCTCCACCGTTACCCCGCGCGCAAGTCCAGCAAGGGTGCGTTCTTCGATCTTGCCATGCACGCGCACGCGATAGCGCCTAAGCCAGCCATTGGCCGGCAATTCCAGCCTGCGCGCCAGCGCGCCATCATTGGTCAGCAACAGCAAGCCTTCGCTGGTCAGGTCCAACCGCCCAACAGAAACCAGGCGCGGCAGACCTTGCGGCAGATTGGCAAAAACCGTGGGCCGGCCTTCAGGATCACGATGCGTCGTCACAAAGCCGGTGGGCTTGTGGTAGCGAAACAGCCGCGTGCGTTCCGGCATGGCGACAGGCTTGCCATTCACAATGATCGCGTCACCCGGCGCGACAAAAGTCGCCGGGCTGGTCACCAGCTTGCCGCCCAGCCGCACCAGCCCTTCCGCGATCAGCTTTTCGGCATCGCGGCGGGAAGCCACACCGGCGCGGGCAAGAAACTTCGCAATGCGTTCGCCGCGCGGGCCATCGGCTTCGGTAACGTCTTCGTCCGTCATGCGCGGCAGGCCGCAATAAAGGCGCGGAAAATCGCCGGATCATCAGGATCAACGCCATATTCCGGATGCCACTGCACCCCAAGCGCGAAGCGATATCCCGGATGCTCAATCCCCTCAATCACGCCATCGGGCGCCAGCGCATTCACCACGCCGCCATCGCCAATGCTTGCCACAGCCTGGTGATGCGCGGAATTCACCGCCATGCGCGGCTTGCCGACAATACGGGACAGCATGCTGCCTTCGGTGATGGTTACCTCATGCCCCGGTTCCGTGCGCGGATTGGGTTGTTCATGGGCCAAAGCGCCCGGCACCTCATCCGGAATGTGCTGGATCAGGCGCCCGCCAAGCGCCACCGCGAGCAATTGCTGCCCGCCGCAAATCCCAAGCACGGGCTTGTCGCGCGCAAGTGCGGCGCGCGTCGCTGCCATTTCGAAATCCGTCCGGCCTGGCTTCAGCGTCACCTTGGGATGCGGCGCACCACTACCCCAAAGGGCAGGGTCAACATCAAAGGCGCCGCCCGTCACCATCAGCCCATCCACCTCCTCCAGATAGGCTTCCGCCATTTCGGGGTGATGGGGCAGCGCCACCGGCAGGCCCCCCGCCGCGACAATGGCCGAGAAGTAATTCCGCCGAAGCGCATACCAGGGCAGCTTGGACCAGCCGCCGGCCTCTTCGGAATCGAGGGTCACACCAATCAAGGGAAGGGATCTCATGATGCATCTTTAGGCCAATACGAACGCAAAGGGAATCGCGCCCCCTGGACCACCAAGCCCCGGCAAGGCAGGAAGGCGCCATGACGCCGATGGAAATCGCCCTGGAGGAAGCCCACGCCGCCGCTGAACGTGGTGAGGTGCCGGTGGGTGCCGTGGTGACCGACAAATCCGGCCAAGTGCTGGCGCGCGCCGGCAATGAGGTGGAAGCCCGCCATGACCCCTCTGCCCATGCCGAAATGCTGGCTTTGCGCGCAGCCGCCGCGCGGTTGGGCCAGACCCGCCTTGGCGACTGCACCCTGACAGTCACGTTGGAACCCTGCCCCATGTGCGCCCAGGCGGCTTCCTTCTTTCGTGTCGCGCGGGTGGTTTTTGGCGCCTATGATCCGAAGGGCGGGGGCGTGGATCATGGGGCGCGGGTTTTCGCCGCTTCATCCTGCCATCACCAGCCGGAAGTGGTAGGCGGCCTGCGGGAAGGCGAATGCGCCGCCCTTTTGCGCAGCTTCTTTGAAGCCCGCCGTTGACGCCACGGAAACTTTGCCGGGATAAGGCTGCAGACCTGATCGTTTCATCATGGGAAGAGCTTCATGCGCGTGCTCAAGGGCAAGGACCTCATGCAGGGGTCCGACCATGAATTCATCGTCAAGCTCTATCGCCGCATCCTGCTGCGCGGGCCGGATGAAGGCGGCTATCGCCATTACCGCGACAAGATTGAGGCTGACCCCACCTGCCGCCGCCGCCTGATTGAGGATATGGCCGGCAGCAGCGAAGCGCGCCGCCAAGGTGAAGCGTTACACATCATCTGCGATGACGCTGAAGCATCTTCCCCCGCCGCGCAGGCAATAGCGCCGGAGGATTTGCTTCGGCTTTTCCGCCAAAGCCTGGGTGGCCTGGATATGGCGCGGCTTGCTGCCCTTGAAGCGCCCATGTTGGAATGCTTGGCCGAATTGCGTGCCGCGCGCATCGCCCTGCTGGAACAAACCCTGACATCCCGGCCTGATCCATAATTTCGCCTTGAAACAGGCGGAAAGAAATATTGACGGTCCAAGCCTTGGCAGGCGGGCCTTTGGGGTTCAATTTCGGCCCTTAGTCTTCGAAAGGGTCTTGTGCCTGATGAGCGAACCCCGCCCCATTCAATTGTTTGATGTTATGGCTCAGCAAAAGCTGATCCGGCCAGAGCTTGATCGGCGCATTGCCGCGGTGCTCGATTCGGGGCGGTTCATCATGGGCCCCGAAGTGGCGGAACTTGAAGCGGGCCTCGCGGCCTTTGCTGGTGCGGCGCATTGCGTGGGTGTTTCATCGGGGACGGATGCGCTGCAAATCGCCATGATGGCGGAAGGGATCGGGCGCGGGGATGCGGTTTTTCTGCCGGCCTTCACCTATACCGCGACAGCCGAAGTGCCGCTGGTTCTGGGTGCCACGCCGGTTTTCGTGGATGTGGATAAATACAGCTACAATATGGATATCGCCGACCTTGAGCGGCGGATTGAAGAAGTGAAGCGGCGCGGCGTGCTTCGCCCACGCGCAGTGGTGGGCGTTGACCTATTCGGCCTGCCAGCGGATTGGCCGGCGATTGAGGCGATTTGCGCCCGAGAAGACATGTTCGCGCTGGATGACGCCGCGCAGGCCTTTGGTAGCAGCGTCAATGGCAAAAAGCTTGGGCGTTGGGGACATGCCGCCGCGCTGTCCTTCTACCCCACCAAGACGCTTGGCGCTTATGGGGATGCTGGCGCCTTGATCACGGATGATCCGGCGCGGGCGGAATTGTATCGGAGCCTTCGCACCCATGGCGAGGGCAAGACCCGTTATGAGGTTGAACGCACCGGCATGAATGGTCGGATTGATACGATCCAGGCCACCATCCTGGCCGCAAAACTGCCGCTGCTGGAAGGCGAACTCGCCATGCGTGCGAAGATCGCTGCGGTCTATAACGCAGCCTTGGGTGGCAAGGTCGGTATCCAGGCCGCGCCCGGGGGGGCGGTGAATGCCTGGGGACTTTACACCATCCGCCTGCGTGGCAGCCACCAACGCAGCAAGCTCCAGGCCGCGCTGACAGCCGAACGCATCGGAAGTGGCATTTATTACCCGAAACCCCTGCATCGCCAGCCGGCCTATGCCGCGCATCACGCGGCCGCCTTTGCTGGCGTAGCGCCGCCGCTTGCCATCAGTGAGAGTCTGGCGGGCCAGGTGCTGTCTTTGCCCATGCATGCCTACATGAATGAAGAAGACGCCGCGCGTGTGGCGGATGTGGTGCTGAAGAACTTGTAATTCACGCCTGGCTTCGGCAGCATCAAAGGGCTTAGCCAAGGGGGCGCTTTATGCTTCGTCGCAGGCTTCTGGCCGCCACTGGGGGCGCCGTCCTTGCTACCACGACCAGGGTGCGCGCGGAAGAACCCGTTGACGTGGCGCTGGTGCTGGCGGTGGATGTGTCGCGCTCCATTGATGAGGATGAGGCGAAGCTGCAGCGCGAAGGCTATCGCGATGCAGTGACCGATCCGGCGGTGCTGGCGGCCATTCGCGGCGGCATGATCGGCGCCATTGGCTTGGTCTATATCGAATGGGCAGGGATTGACTATCAGCGCACGGTGCTACCCTGGACACGCATCGCGACCAAAGCGGATGCGCGCAATTGGGCGACGGCGCTGGTGCAAGCACCGCGCGCTTCACTGCGCTGGACATCCATTTCTGGCGCCATCATCCATGCGAGGCGCGAATTGGCCGCCTGCCCATTTGAGGCGACACGCCGCGTCATAGACATCTCTGGCGATGGGCTGAACAATAGCGGCCCGCCGGTTACCGTGCTGCGCGATGAAGCCGTGGCGGAGGGGATTATCATCAATGGCCTGCCGATCGTGAATGACCGCCCGACCTTTGGCCGGCCACCACCAGCCAATCTGGATCTTTATTTCCGCGATCAGGTAATTGGCGGCCCAGGCGCCTTCTACATCGTGGCTGAGGATTTCAATAGTTTCGGCCAGGCGGTGAAGCGGAAGCTGATCCGCGAAATTGCCTGATCCCGTGCCCGATATCCTTGCCCATCTCGCGCCGATTTTTGACGGGATCGATATCTGGGCGGCGCTTGGGGTGACCTTCGTCGCGGGGCTGATGCGCGGCTTTGCCGGCTTTGGTTCGGCAATGCTCATGGCGCCAATTTTTGCCATGCTGTTCGGATCGGCGGATATGGTGGTGACGGTGGTGGCGATTGAATTGATCGTCTCCTTGCAGCTTTTTCCACAGGTGCGTCATCAGGCCGATTGGAAGCTGCTTACGCCCATGAGCATCGCAGCCTGCGCTGCCATGCCGCTTGGTGTCTGGTTGCTCGCGAATGTGGACAAGAATGCGATCATCACAGCGGTTTCCGCGGTGATCGTTTTTTTTGTGGTCATCATGTGGACCGGCTGGCGCTACAAAGGCCGCAGAAGCCAGCCTGCCACCATTCTGGTTGGTGCTGTTTCAGGGGCGATGATGGCCACCACCAGCGTCGGCGGCCCGCCTGTGCTGCTTTATCTGCTATCGGGCAATGACCCGCCACAAGTGAACCGCGCCAATATCGTCACCTATTACTTCCTGACGCAGTTTCTGCTGATTGCGATTGTCATGGCCTCCGGTGTCGCCGGCGTTACGGCGCTCATTCGCGCGGTGATTTTGTTGCCCTTGATGGTGCTTGGCGCCTGGGTGGGCGGGCGCGCCTTCCAGGGCCTTGGCAATGAACAGCTTTATCGGCAGGTGGCTTTGACCATTCTGTTCTGCACGGGAATGTTTGGTCTGGTGCGGGGATTTCTGCTGTGAAAAAAGGTGGAACGCTCATCACGGCCTGATCGCGGGTGTTTCAACTTCCATCCCGCGTGCCCTTTCCATCAAATAGGCTTCAATGGCGATGAATTCAGCCGACCCATAAGCGAAGGGCTCCGCGCGCACGCCAACCATGCAACCGCGCAAGCGCCGCTGCAAAGACCCCAAGGACTGCCATTCCAGACGATAGATTGGATAGCCGGTCGGGTGCCCCTGGGGAATGATGCTGCCGGCCAACCTGCGCCCCGCATGATCATCATGGCATTGCCCACATGATAGATCGATCTGTCCCATCCGCGTCATGTAAATGCGCTGCCCAAGGTCACGCGTGGCGCGCATGCCGGCATCATCTGATGGTGCAATCGGCAAGCCGCGTGATTGATGCGCGACAAAACTGGTCAGCGCCAATAATTCCTGGCTTTCACGCGCCAAGGTCGCGCCGCCCTGTCGTGTTTCGCGGCACTGGATGATGCGGCCGGCAAGATCAATCGCACCACCGCTTGCTTGATCAAAAGCGGGATAACGCGCCGCCACGCCGCGCATGCTGGCCGCCGCATCACCATGGCAATCGGCGCAGGATTGCCCGGCGGGTGCGGACTTGCGGCCCCACAGCGCTTCCCCATCCAAAACCCACAACATGCCTGGGTTCATGCTGTCATCGCGCTGCATCGCCTGTGCTTCTGGGCGCATATCCAAAAGACCGGAACGCCTTTCTTCAGCGCCAGCCACCGAACAGCAAGCCAGTAGCGCGATTAGGATGCGCTTCATGTCACGGTAATATGGCGCGTTTCGGTCTGTCTGAATCCGTTATCACCTTCCCAGGTGAAGCTGACGGGGCCTGATTGCGTCGCAACGGTGGTAAAGGCGATGAAGGGATTGGCCGCTATGGCCGGTGATAGGGTTGCGTTGAAGACAACCTCCCCATCATAGCGGCAGGTGAATTTCCAGATGATATCGCGCGCTTGCACCACACCTTCAGCATTCGGGCGATAGCCGGTTTCCATGATGTGCTGAATGAGCGCGCGCATTTCAATCACCGCGCCTTTCTCCACCGATGCCGGGACCCGCAGCAGCACACGCGCCATGGCCTAACCCTCGATGCAGGCGGCCAGGGTGACCACCACGTCAACGCGCTGCGACCAGAAACTGCCATCACTCATTTCTGCAACCGCAACCAAAGCCTGAGAAGTTGCCAAGCGAATATGCGTGGCAAGATAGGCGCGGCCTGATCGCGGGCCGAATTGCGCGGTAATGACATTGGGCTGCGGATTGCGTTCATTGAAAACGCCAATGCGGCGCACATGATCCGCCGCCGTCATGGGTGATTCCACCGCAACCGAAATCGGCACCGCATTGCCGTTTTCGACAAGCGGCGAGACTTCAAGCCTGATACGCCCTTCGCGTATTGGCTGACCACCCGTGAACTCCCGCAAGGCTGCCGTAAGCTTTTGCTGATCCGCCCGCGCTGTCGCCGGCAGCAACAGCGCCCCCGGCGCGGCTAGCAAAATGCGGCGAGAGATCGTCATGGCGCCTTCTCCGCCTTCAGCCCCATCAGAAAGGCCAGCACGTCCTCAATCTCTGCCGCATTTAATACCGGCCTGTCACGCCAGGTGGCCCCCACGCGATTCAAGCCTTCGATCCGATGATAGGCAGGCATGATACTCTCTGGATTAATGCGCTTATTGTCCATCAGGCGAAGCCGTAGCTGGCCTTCATTCCAGCGGCTGCCGGCACCTTCCAGGCTCGGCGCCAGATTGCCTTGGAGCGGTTCCTCAGGGAATGGCCCGCTATGGCAGAGCAGGCACAACCCCTTCTGCCGATCGGCAATGATGGCGCGCCCGCGCTGCGGATCACCCGCGTTACCCGTGAGCGATTGCGCCACCGCATCATCTGCCAGCACCGTTGCATCAGCCGTCGCCATGGCAGGCATTGCGATGGCCAGCATCAGGCTTGCCAGAAACCGCGCTGCCCTCACGCTCGCCTGAGGTCAGCATGCTTCAGCGGCAAATCCCGCACGCGCTTGCCGGTCGCGGCGAAGATTGCGTTCAGCACCGCAGGGGCAGCGACCGCGATGGTGGGTTCACCAACCCCGCCCCAGAAGCCGCCAGATTGAAGAATGATTGTTTCAACCTTCGGCATCTCATCCATGCGCAGCACCTGATAGGTATCGAAATTCGCCTGCTCGATCCTGCCATTTTTCACTGTGCATTCGCTATGCAGCGCGGCTGAAAGCCCATAGACGAAGGACCCTTCCACCTGCATTGCAATCTGCTGCGGATTGACCGCATGGCCGCAATCCGTCGCGGCCACGATGCGATGAACCTTAAGGTCACCCGTGTCGCTGACAGAAACTTCCGCACAGGCAGCGACATAGCTGCCGAAGCCATGCGTCTGCGCCAAGCCACGGAAAACTGGCTGGCCATTGATAGGCGCGGCGGTATTTCCCCAACCGACGCGTTCCGCCACAGCGTTCAGCACCGCCAAATGGCGCGGGTGATTGCCCATCAACGCACGACGAAACGCCAATGGGTCCTTACCCGCCGCATGGGCCAATTCATCCATGAAGCATTCCAGATAAATCGCGTTCTGGTTCAGGTTCACCCCGCGCCAGAAACCCGGCGGCACATGCGGGTTGCGCATGGCGTGATCAATCAGAAGATTCGGAATGGTATAACCAATATCCGCTTCCCCGCCGCGGGCATTCAGCCCCTGGAAGGCTACCGGGTCGCGCCCGTCACGGATATTCTGCGGGAAAATACCAGCCACAATGGATTGGCCGGAAATGCGCATATGCAAACCAACCAGATTGCCCTGCGCATCCAAGCCACCTTGCAACTTGCACATGGTCACCGGGTGGAAGCGGCCTTGCAGCATGTCTTCTTCGCGCGACCAGATCAGCTTCATCGGTGTGCCGGGGATTTGCTTGGCAATCGTGACCGCCTGGCGCACCCAATCATGCACCGCGCCGCGCCGCCCAAAGCCGCCGCCAAGGTGGATCTTATGCACCTCACACCGCGCCGGCGGCAGGCCGGCGGCTTCGGCAGTTGCAGCGAGTGCCGCTTCACCATTCTGCGTTGGCGTCCAAACCTCGCAACGCTCCGGCGTCCAAAGCGCTGTCGCGTTCATCACTTCCATGCAGGCATGGTTCTGATGCGGATAGCCATAAACCGCTTCAATGCGCTTGGCCGCGCCCACCAGCGCTGCCCGCGCATCACCATTCCGATTGCCGACCGCCGCTTCGGGCGCATCCAGCCCGGCCTTGATCACCTCGGCAAAGGCAGCGGAGGATGCGCTGGCATGCTGCCCTTCATCCCAGGTGATCTTAACCGCATCCAGCGCTTTTTTGGCGCGCCACCAGGTATCAGCGACCACCGCCACGGCATTGTCACCCACGCGCAGCACATGCTTCACACCGGGCATGGCTTCGGCTGCCTTGCTGTCAATGGCGCTGATCTTGCCGCCAAAAACCGGGCAGGCATGGATCGCCGCATTCAGCATGCCGGGCAGGCGTAAATCCATGCCATAGACTTGGCTGCCATTCAGCTTTTCCGCCGTATCCAGCCGCGCAATTGATTTGCCGGCAATCTTCCAATTCTTCGGGTCCTTCAGCGGAATATCGGTGGGCGGGGTCAGCCGTGCCGCCGCCGCCGCCACAGCACCGAAGCTGGTGCTGCGCCCGCTTGGGCCATGCGTAATCATGCTATTGGCCGCGCTGCATTCGCCGGCTGCAACACCCCAGCCATTGGCCGCCGCCTGCACCAACATCATCCGCGCCGCAGCGCCGCCCTTGCGCACATAATCATGGCTGTCGCGAATGCCGCGGCTGCCGCCCGTGGACATATTCCCCCAGGCCCGGTTGCGCGCAAGGTTCTGCCCCGGTGTTGGGTATTCCGTGGTCACCTTGGACCAATCGCATTCCAATTCCTCGGCAACCAATTGCGCGAGGCCCGTCAGCGTGCCTTGCCCCATTTCCGAACGCGCAATGCGGATCACGACCGTGTCACCAGGCCGCACCACGACCCAGACATTGATTTCAGGCACCCCAGCGCTGCCTTGCGCGGCGGCGGATTTCACCAAAGGCGCATGAAAGCCGAAGGTGAAGGCACCAAGGGCTGAGGATACCGTCGCGAGCAAACCACGGCGGGAAGGGTTTGTGATGGCATTCATGATGCTTCTCCCCCTCAACCGCTTGTGCCGATGCCAGCAGCGCGCTGGATTCCGGCAATGACGCGATTATAGGTGCCGCAACGACATATATTCGTCATTTCCTCGCGAATTTGTGCCTCGGTCGGTTTGGGGTTAGCCGCTAGCAGCGCGCTGGCTGCCATGATCATGCCGGACTGGCAGAAGCCGCATTGCGGCACATCCAAAGCAAGCCAGGCCTGCTGAATGGGGTGGCTGCTATTGGGCGAAAGCCCTTCAATGGTGACGATCTTCTGGCCTTCATTGAAGGCTGAAACCGGCATAGCGCAGGCGCGCAGGGCGGCACCATCCACATGCACAGTGCAGGCGCCGCATTGCGCGACCCCGCAACCATATTTCGTGCCTGTCATGCCAAGCTGTTCGCGCAATACCCAAAGCAGCGGTGTATCTTCTTCGACCTGGATATCAACCACACGGCCATTTACATTGAGTTTCGCCACTTCTGCCCCCACTTGCCATTCCGTTATGCCTGACCCCAAAGGCGGCTTGGTCGGCATGAGGCATTCCAGGACCGTCTCAGGAACATCAGGAATCTGTATCGGAAGGCTAACCTGAACGGCAAATGAATTGAAAGATCAAAAAAGAAGGACCATCCGGGGCCCGCTTACGCCCCATCCCCACTCGCCCGATACCAGGCGGCAATCTCATCACCTTGCATGCAGATCACGCGCGGATCAGCCGTCAATTCGGCAAAAAGCGCCGCCAGTGCGTCAATCCGATGCGGCACCGCCGAGATATAGGGGTGGATCGCGATGCACATGATCTTCACGCCAGCAGAAGCCTCAGCCTCCGCAATCAGGCGCTTGGCGTGCAGCCGGGCGCGGCGGGGCAATTCCGCCTCATCATGGTGCTGGATCATCACCACGGGGATATCGTTGAGCTCCACCGAATAGGGCAGGGACAGCAGTTCCCCATGCGCGGTCGCGACACGTGCGGGCAGATCATCCACCAAGAAATCACCGAGCCACGTGATGCCAGCCTCGGCGAGCAGATCGGGTGTTTCCAGTGTTTCGGTCAGCCCAGGCCCCAACCAGCCGTGGCAGGCGCGGCCCGTGAAGTCGGCGATGGTCTTCACGGTGCGGCTGATGGCCTCCCGCTGATCAGGCATTTTATGTGTTGGCACCTGCACCCAACCATGGCCCATGAATTCCCAGCCGGCATCGCGCGCGGCGGCGGCCACACGCGGATAGGCGCCAATCACGCTGCCGTTGATGGAAAGTGTTGGGCGTATGCTGTGCTTTTCGAACATTTCCAGAAAACGCCAAAAGCCAACCCGCATCCCATATTCATGCCAAGCCCAATTCGGCAAATCAGGCTGAAGCACCGCCGCGGTTGGCGCCACCAGCACCTGGCGCGGCATGGGGTTTTCGATCAGCCAGTTTTCGATATTGACCACCGGCCACAGGATCAGTTTCTGCCCCCCCGGCAGGCTATGGCGCGGGCGATCGGAAGGCGCGGTATAGCGTAGACGCTCAACAGGGTTTGTCACGCCGCCTTCTTCCCATGATGGCTATGCAACCGCGCCGAAAGATCACGCCGCACCGCGTTGAATTCCGGTGAGGAAACATCGCGCGGGCGCGGCAACTCAATGCGATGCTCACTGGCGATGCGCCCCGGCCCCGGTTCCATCACCACCACACGGTCAGCCAGGAAAATCGCCTCCTCAATCGAATGCGTGACGAATAGCACGGTGAGTTTCGTGCGCTGCCAGATATCCAGCAATTCATCCTGCAAGCGTTCCCGCGTCATGGCATCTAGCGCGCCGAAGGGCTCGTCCATCAGCACCATCTCCGCATCATTCGCAAGCACACGCGCAATGGCGACTCGCTGCTTCATGCCGCCTGAGAGCTGATGCGGATAGGCATCGGCAAAGCGCGTGAGGCCAACCATATCCACAAAGCGATCCACCAACTTCCGCAGCTCAGCCTTGGGCAGCCCACGCGATGCCGGGCCGAAGCCGATATTTTGCCGTACGGAAAGCCAAGGAAAAAGCCCGTAATCCTGAAACACCATGCCGCGATTAGGCGCGGGGCCAGCGATGGGCTTGTCCCACATCAAGGCCTCACCAGCACTCGGCGGCTCAAACCCAGCGACAATACGCAGCAAGGTGGATTTACCGCAGCCGGAAGCGCCGATCAGGCAGACAAATTCGCCCTTCTCGACAACCAGATTGGCATCCCGCAAGGCTTCGATGCGCTGGTCATTCAGCTCATAAACCTTGCCAACATGGCGCAGATCAAGAATGGGAAGCTCAGCCATGGTGTGAAGGGCTCCAGCGCAGCAGACGGTTCATGATGGCAACAACGATGCGGTCGGAAATGAAGCCGGCAATGCCGATCACGATCATGCCGCAAATCACCAATTCGGTGCGCGATAGGGTGCGGCCATCCATGATCACGGCGCCAAGCCCTTGCGGCACGCCGGTCATCTCGCCCACCACAATCACGAACCAGGCAAGCCCCAGGCCAAGGCGAAGCCCGGTGAAGATGGAAGGCAGTGACGCCGGCAGCACCACGCGGAAAAATTGAGCCGTGCCGGAACAGCCCAGCATGGAAGCCGCTTCAAACAGACGCTTTTCAACGCTCCGAACCCCAAACACTGTATTCAGCAGGATGGGATAAAAGGCGCCCAGAAAGACCAGAAAGAAGGCTGAACGCGGCCCAAGACCAAACAGGATCATGGAAAGCGGCAACCAGGCCGTGACCGGAATGGGCCGCATCAATTGCAAAAAGGGATCAAGTAGCGCGCGCACCTGTTCATTGCGACCAATCAGCAACCCAAGCGGCACCGCCACCAGCGCGGCCAGCGCGAAGCCGCCATAAACCCGCGTCATGGAAGCAAACAAGTGAATATGCAGCGTTGCCGAGAAGGCATCATCCCAAATACCGCCAACCGCAAAATCCACCATATGTTTAGCAACATCGGCGGGAGAGGGGATAAGTCGCGTCATCCCCGCCTTCACCGCCAAATGCCAGCCTAATAGCAAGGCAAGCGGCACAATCAGCGCAAGCAAAACCGCCTTGGCCCGCGACCAGAGCATCCGCCCTGGCCGGGATTTTTTTTCCCCCGCCGATCCTTCGGCGGCTACACTCGCGCTCATCACTCCAGCCTTTAGGAAGTCGCGACTTCGTTGGAAAAGCGCGGGTTCAACAGTTTATCGAAATTCGGCAGCGCCCGGATTTGGCGCATTTCCAGCATTTGCTGAGCATAGGTGCGGGCCTGCGTCATCACCGTATCGTCAAGCTTCCAGATATATTCGACATTGTTTTCAGCCAGCGCCCGGTCAACAGCGGCACGGTGCGCGCCCAAAATGCGCACAGTCGCCTCCGCCACTTCTGCCTTATTCGCCATCATGTATTCGCTGGCGCGACGATGGATGCCAAGCATGGTCCGCACCAGGGCAGGATCCTGCGCAACCATCGCTTCCGATGTGGCGAAAATCATATTCAGGCCACCCATGGCGGTACCATAGGGGTATTCAACCAATTGACCGACACCGGATGAGAGCGAAAGCCCAGGGGCGGGTTCCGCGCCCACATAGGCATCAATATCACCGCGGGAGAGCATGGCGTGCATTTCGCCAAAGGGTACACGCACGCTTGTGATGTCACGCACATTCATGCCGTTCTGGCGCAAACGCTCCAGGATAAAGACTTCCTGGGTGGAACCCGGCCAAATGCCAACGCGCTTGCCGCGCAGCCCGGCAATGTTGCTGATCCCCGAACCGGCCTTGGCAATCACGCCCATGCCACGATTGCAGAAGGCGCCCACCACCACAACGGGTTCACCCGCCGCAGCACCCAGCGTCGCAGCCGCAATGCCAAAGCCGCCGAAATCAACGCTGCGTGTCACCACCGCGTTCTTGCCATCGGTTGGGCTGTCAAAAGTGATGATTTCGATATTCAGCCCCGCCGGCGCGAAGCGCTGATAGAAATGCGGTGTCATGGAATGGATTAGCCGGAGCGATCCCATCTTCACCGTACGCGTAGCTTGCGCACGCGCAATCGAAGGGGCGGCGAGGGGTGCCAGCGCAATAGCACCCAGAAGATGACGACGTTGCATCAAGAATTCTCCTTTTGTTGAAGCCTCAAGCGGGGGTTGCGATGCTGGCCATGAAGGCGCGCCAGCCACCAAAACGGGAAATTTCTTCCGCGCCCTGCAAGCCTTCCGGTTCCACCAGAAAACCTTTTGGCCGGCTGCCATCGGCCAAAAGCAAAGTGCCAATGCCAAGCGGGGCGGGAATGCGCGACACAAAGCGGCCAAAGCCATCATCGGGCAAAGCCCAAACCTCGGTCGCAATTGCGGCACCAGCCCCGGGCGCGACACGCAGCAAGCCAGGCCGGCGCGGCGGGCCACCTGCCAGCGCGTAAAGCCGGTAGCAGGGCTCGGTCAGCACCGCGCGGCGCAGCACGCCGCCTTCGGCTACCAATTCATGATTGAGCGGCAGGCCAGAAAGATGCGCGCCCACAACTACAATTTCGATCATGCGGCCACCGACTTTTTTGTTGCCGCCACGCGGCGCGTGAATGCCTGCGCAAGCGCCATCAGCGCGGCATCTGAACCACGCGGGCCGATCAGCGTAATACCGGCGGGCAGCCCATCGGGGCGCTTCGGCCCCGGCACCGCCAGCGCCGCCAGATCAAGCAGATTGACGAAATTGGTATAAACCCCAAGCCGAGCATTAGGCCCGAAGGGATCGGCCGCCAGCGCCGCGAGGGTTGGGAAACATGGTACGGATGGCACCACCAGCACTTCATGCGCGGCGAAGAAATCCTCGGCCACGCGGCGATATTCGGCAAGCTTATACGTGCCGCGAAAGGCATCCACTGCGCTGAAGCCACCAGCGCCATCGATGATTTTTTGCGTCACGGGATGCAGCGCGCCGGGATGTCCCTGCGCGAAATCACCAAAGGCCGCCGCGCGTTCCGCAACCCAAGGCCCCTCATATAAAAGCTTGGCCGCATTCAGCATGTCCGTAATCGCGGCTTCCGCGGCTGAAGGCAGTAAAGTGAGCGCCGCCGCCCAGGCCGCGCGCCCGGCGGCATCATCCAAATGTATATCCACCGCGCGCGGGACCGCGATGCGCGCCGGCACCACACCAGGTTCACACCAGGTAATCGCCCGACTGAAAGGATCAGCGCGATCCTCACCCGCCATGGCGCGAAACGCAGACCAAGCATCATCCAGGCAGGTCGCAAACACCGAAACACAATCCAGGCTGCGGCAGGCTGGCACCACACCGCGCGTGGAAACCGCGCCGACTGAAGGCTTCAGCCCAACAATCCCATTCAGCGCTGCCGGCACGCGCCCTGAACCGGCCGTATCGGTGCCCAGCGCCAGCGACACAATCCCGCGCGCGACAGCCACCGCAGAACCCGATGATGACCCGCCCGGCACATGATCAGCCGATGCCGCATTGCGGGGCACGGGGTAGGGGGTGCGCACGCCGACCAAGCCAGTCGCGAATTGATCAAGATTGGTCTTGCCCAGAATGATGGCGCCAGCCGCACGCAGGCGGCGCACTACTTCAGCATCCTCAGCCGGCACATGGCTGAAAGCCGGGCAAGCAGCTGTCATGGGGCGGCCCGCGACAGCGATGTTATCCTTCACCGCCACCGGCAGGCCCCATAGCGGATACGCAACCGGATCAAAGCCAGGCAGGGCGCTGATCGCGGCCTGCACAGCCTCGGGCGGTGTCACATCAAGGAAAATGCCAGGGTCATTGGCGGCTTCCAGCCGACGCAAGGCTTCGGCCATCACCGCAGCGGGCGATAGCCCGGCGCGATAGGCAGCATGCAAGCCAGAGCCTTGGAAGGAAAGGGCGGCCATATCCATGAAGCCCTATCCGCAAACCTTGTGCCGCGCCGAAACCCCCTGAAAGGCGGCTTATTGTATACAGTTCTGCATACAATCTAGGCGCCGACCCTCGCATCTGCCCAAGCCTGAGGCGGCTTTCAGCTGCTTGGCTGGCGCCCCGCCATAATCCCCAAACTGCCTTCAGTCGCGGCCAAATGGGCGCGCATCGCCGCCGCCGCCGCCGCACCATCGCCCGCGCAAATCGCCGCCACGATCGCCCCATGTTCAGCGTGGGAAGCCGCAAGCCGATCCTTCCCCCCAAGCTGGGCGGCGCGGAAGGGGGCCAGCCGCCGGCGCGTCACCTCAGCCAATTCCGCCAAATAGGCATTGCCCGCACCCTGATAAAGCGCCTCATGGAAAGCGACATTGGCGGCGCGATACCCAGGCAAATCCTGCGCCGCAACAAGCCGCGCCATTGCCTCATGCCGCGCCTTTAATTTGGTTTTCGCTTTGCGCACCAGGGCTTCCGCGCAAAGCCTGGCGCAGATCGCCTCAAGCTCTGCCATGACGGCGAACATCTCCGCCACGCGCCGTGGCTCGGGCCGCGCCACCACGGCGCCACGCCGCGGGCGCTGTTCAACAAGCCCGGTTGCAACCAGCAGCCGCAGCGCCTCACGTACCGGGGTGCGGGATGCGCCATGGGCAAGGGCCAAGCGTTCTTCTTCCAAGCTTGTCCCGGGCGGCATCTCGCCGCGGGTGATCGCCTCGGCAAGCGCCGCCGCAATGGCCTCAGCCAGGGTTGGGCGGGTTTCCGGGGCGGAAAGGTCAAGCGGCATGGGGTAGGGGGTCCGTGGAAATAGCGGTCATTCCTTCCTTATCAGCATATCGCATGCCGCGCCCGGCCCCTGTTCATCGGGCATGCTGAAATGATAAGAAAACGTTTGGTTTCCAAAAGGCGTCGTCAGCAGGCCCGTGAGCATGATCATGAAGGGGATAGCCGCAGATGCGCGGGTCATGACATCGCGCGGGGATCGGCTCGCTGCCCGGCTTGGGCCTGGCATGATGCTGCTGGCGGTAACGCCGGGCATGGCACCGTTTCAACGCGTGCTTGGCATTCGCCAAATTCCCTATCGCGGCCCGCTTATTCGGGTATTGGCTGGCGTTTTGGGCACCATGGCCCCGCGTGAGGATCTTTTGATGCTGCCCGGCCAGGGCGTGGTGTTTCAGGGACGGGCCTATCGCGTTGGTGATCTTGTTGATGGCATCGCCATCCAGCAGGAGGAATCACCGGCGGATTTCACCGCGATTGATATCCTGCTTGAAGGCCATGCCGGCATTCTGGTCCAGGGCGCGACGCTGGAAATGGGCCAGGCGCAGCTTCTGGCGCCCAGCCCCTTCCAGCGTGTACCCGTTGATACCGCCATCACCGACCAGATCGCGCTGATGGCAGCCGCAATCGCGCTGGAAGCTGAAGAAGGCGAGGCCGCCATCCCGCCAGCACCCCTGGCTTTCATGGCCCCAAGCCCCGACGCCGATGCTTTGCCTGACCTGAAGCTGCCACGCAGGCGCAGATGATTGCAGGCGCATTCGCTCTTTCAGGGGCGGCCCTGTTTGGCTAGGCTCACCCCCTATTTTCGCGGAGAAGCATCATGACCGAAGCTGCAATCATCGGCTGGGCACATAGCCCCTTTGGCAAGCTGGAAGGCGAACCCGATCTGGAAAGCCTGATCGCCCGCGTGGCCCGCGCCGCGATTGAGGATGCCGGGATTTCCCCCGCCGAAATTGATGCCGGCTTTGTTGGTATTTTCGGGGAGGGTTTTACGCCCCAAGGCTTCCCGGCCTCGCTTTTGCTGCAAAGCGTGCCGGAAATGCGCTTCCGCCCCATCACCCGTTATGAAAACGCCTGCGCCACCGGAAGTGCGGCCATTCACGGCGCGCGGGATTTCATCGCCGCCGGGCGGGGCCGCTTCGCCCTGGTGGTGGGTGCTGAGAAAATGACCGCGACCCCCGGCCCCAAAATTGGTGAAATCCTGCTGACCGCTTCCCACCGCAAGACGGAATCAGACATTGAAGGCGGTTTTGCCGGCGTGTTTGGCCGTATCGCGGAAGCCTATTTCCAGCGCCATGGGGATCAATCCGATGCGCTCGCCACCATTGCGGCGAAGAACCACAAGAACGGGGTGGACAATCCTTGGGCGCAGATGCGCAAGGATTTCGGCTTCGAGTTCTGCCGCAACGAGAGTGAGAAGAACCCCTATGTCGCGCGGCCCCTGAAGCGCACCGATTGTTCCTTGGTATCCGATGGCGCGGCGGCTTTGGTGCTGGCGGATGAGGAGACGGCGCGCAGCATGGGCAAATCCGTGCGCTTCCGCGCCGCGGTGCAAGTGAATGAATACCTGCCCATCGCCGCGCGCGATATCATCCGCTTTGATGGCGCGCGCACCGCCTGGCAGCGCGCTTATGAACAGGCTGGGGTCAGCGTCGCTGACCTTTCCTTTGTCGAGACCCATGATTGCTTCACCATTGCCGAGCTTATTGAATATGAGGCGATGGGCCTGGCCCCCGAGGGCAAGGGCGGCAAGGCGGCGTTGGAAGGTTGGACAGCAGCAGGCGGCAGGCTGCCGGTGAACCGTTCCGGCGGCCTGAAAGCCAAGGGCCACCCGATTGGCGCCACGGGCGTTTCCATGCATGTGCTGGCGGCCATGCAGCTTTGCGGGCAGGCCGGGGCCATGCAATTGCCACGCGCGGACTTGGCTGGCGTCTTTAATATGGGCGGCGCGGCGGTGGCGAATTATGTCTCTATTTTGGAACGCGCGGGGTGATTTCGGGCGAAAATCGCGCCTAAAATCCTGGCATGGTTGATGCATAGTTCATTTTGTCTGGTAGCGGGATAGCCCGCTCCTGGCAGCTTAGCCTTCCTCAACCTTGCCTAAGGGCCATCCTTCTGGGGTGGCCCTCTTTTTTTGCTATTCCACTCTCGCATTTTGCAACGCAATTTCAGTCTGGGGTGGACAAAATACGAAACACAACCTATGCGTGTATTTGTGCGTCATGTTGGTCTCTCCACTCTTCCTTCACCTCCTCCGCTTATAGCGGATGGCGCCGCCTTGGCCTTGCTGGCCTTTCCTGAGGCGGAGCCGTTCTGGAGTGAAGTGCATGAGACTGTGCTTGGCCTACATCCCATGCCGATGGGGCAAGGGCGTTCGTATTCACGCCCCAAGCGTCAGGCCTGGGGGCGGCTGAGCCTGATGGATAATCGCCTGACCTTCGATACCAGCCTGCAGATCGGCGCGCTTGGCCAAGGCGCGATAAGCCTGCTCGGCCTTGGCCGCGGTTCCGCGACCCGCTTCACCAGTCTTTCGGATTTGCTTGATAGCAGCCCGCGCTTGGAACCCAATGCCGCCGCTGCCCTGGTGCAGGCCTGCGCCGCCGCCACCTGGAACCCGACGGAAGATGAACAGGAAATCGCCCTGGAAGGCGCGCCCGGCCTTGGCTTCACCATTCGCCATGCCGGCAGCGGCACATGGGCCTTGGCCATCATTTCAAGGAACAACCTGCCCAGCGGTGGCGGGTTTGATACGGTAACGGGCCTTGCTGATTTCGCCATGTTCGTGGCCCGGGTCAGTACCGCGCTTGCCAGACCAGGCCGCCGCCCGGCCCGCCTTGCGGTGCATGTGCTGGATCTGAGTGGGCTCCGCCATGTTGCCACCAATCTTGGCCATGCCGCGCAGGAGGAATTGCTGCGCGCCGCGGCACGGCGCCTTTCCGCGGCGGTTCGTGGCACTGACCTTATTGCGCGCCTCTCTGGTGATGAATTCGCCATTCTGCAGGCGGATGTCTCCACCGCCTCCCAGGCTGAGGCCATGGCCCGGCGCCTGACCGGGCTGCTCGGCCACCCCTATCTAGTGCTGGGGGAGACAGTAAGCGTGATCCCGCAACTCGGCTTTGTGCTGGCGCCGGAAGATGGCAATGACGCATCCCTGTTGCTGCGCTGTGCCGGGCTCGCCCGTTCCAGCCTTGAGCATGAGGCGGCGGAGGCAACGCCGCGCTGGTGCCGCTTCAGCGCGGATATGGATGCCCGTGCCAAGGCACAGCGCAATGCCGAAGCGGCGCTCCGCAATGCTGTGTGCGCCCAGCAATTTTAACTTCATTATCAGCCGCTTATCGCCCTGCCTGCCGGTCGGCTCACAGGTTTTGAGGCGCTGATCCGCTGGCGCCACCCGGAAACCGGACTGGTGCCACCCGCTGATTTCCTGCCGCTTGCCGAAAAGCTTAGCCTGATGGCGCGCATTGGCGAATGGGTAATCCGTGAGGCCTGCCGCACCGCCGCAGCTTGGGCCGGCAACCTCTCGGTTACGGTCAATATTGCACCGGCGCAATTCAAAGACGGGCGCCTTGTGGCGATACTACGCTCCGCATTGGCTGAAAGCGGGCTTGCCCCGCATCGCCTGGAAGTGGAAGTGACTGAAACGGTGCTGCTTCAGGCAAGCGGCGATGCGCCTTCGCAATTGGCGGCAATCCGCGCGCTGGGCTGCCATATCGCCATGGATGATTTTGGCACGGGCTATTCGTCATTGACCCAGCTGCGCTCCTTCCCCTTTGATCGGCTGAAGGTGGATCGGTCCTTTGTGCGGGATCTGCCGGAAAGCGCGCAAAGCCTGGCCATTCTGCGATCGGTGATTGGTCTAGGCCGCAGCCTTGGCATTGCGGTAACGGCGGAGGGGGTGGAAACCCCCGATCAAATGCGGCTTCTGATCCTGGAAGGCTGCAACAGCGCGCAGGGCTATCTGATTGGCAAACCTCAGAATGCCGCAGCCTATGCCGCGTTGATCGCCAATCCGCCACCAGAAGGGCTTGGGGTGGGCTGACCCGGCTTCAACGCAGCGGCAGCAGAATGGTCGCTGCCGCTTGTGCCGCAATACCCTCACCACGGCCGGTAAAGCCAAGCCGTTCGGTGGTGGTCGCCTTCACCGAAACCGCCGCAATATCCAGCCCGGCCAAATCGGCGATGCGCGCGCGCATGGCATCCGCATGCGGGGCGATTTTAGGCCTTTCGCATATCAGCGTCACATCCACATGCACCAGCAGGCCACCGCGCGCCGCGACCCGTCCCGCCGCGTGGCGCAGGAAGGCCGCGCTATCGGCATCCTTCCAATCCGCTTGAGAAGGCGGAAACCAGCGCCCGATATCGCCTTCGGCGAGGGCGCCATAAATCGCGTCACAGAGTGCATGCAGCCCGACATCAGCATCAGAATGTCCATCAAGACCAGTATCATGCGGGACATTGATGCCACAAAGGATCAAGGGGCGCCCGGCCACCAGCCGATGCACATCAAAGCCGGTGCCGGTCCGCGGTATCATGCGGGCAATCATGTCAGCTTCCACGCGGGCAAGGTCCTCTGGCCAGGTGATTTTCACATTTCGCTCACTGCCCGCCACAATGGCAACAGGCTGCCCCATGGCTTCAAGCAAGGAAGCGTCATCCGTCACCGCCCCGGCGCGGGCTTCATGGGCGGCGCAAAGCACCTGATAGCGAAAGGCCTGCGGGGTTTGGGCACGAAACAGCCCCTCACGCGGGATGGTCGCCGCGATTACGCCGCCCGCGACGCGCTTCAAGGTATCTGCAACAGGCTGGGCCGGGATGGCGCCGGCATGGGCTTCAAGCGCGGCGAGCAGGGCAGGGATGGTGCCCTTGGGAATAAAGGGGCGCGCCGCATCATGCACCATCACAAAATCTGGCGCCTGCGCGGCGATGGCGGTGAGGCCGGCGCGGACGCTTTCCTCCCGCGTGGCGCCGCCAGCCACCACGGGCAGGCAGGGCAGGCCATCCAAAAGCTTGGCAACATTGGCTTCCTCACCAGCGGGCGCCACTGGTTGCAGGACGGCTACCAAGCCTTCTGCCAAAAGCGCCTCGGCCGCATGACGCAGCACGGGCTGGCCCCGCAAGGGCAGAAATTGCTTGGGCTGCGCCGCGCCAAAACGACTGCCATGCCCGGCCGAGAGAAGAAGCGCCACGGTTTTCATGGGCAAATCATAAGATGGAATGGCGCAATCCGTCACCCTGCCCAGTCACGCGGCGTGAATCCTGCGATTCCACCTTACCCGCAGGTGCTTGCAGCCGAAGGTCATGCCCAGTCACGCGGCATGAATCCTGCGAAGTACCCACAGACAGGTTGTCTTGGCAGAGGATTTCGCGTATTTTGCACAAATTAAATGCAAAACTGGTGTGTGCAGTATGAATCTGCCTTTTCTGAAGTCGATTGACCTCGGCGGTCTAGCCATTTCGGCGCCCGTCATCCTGGCCCCCATGTCAGGCGTCACGGATCAGCCCTTCCGGCGGCTCGCGCGCTCGCTCGGCACGCCGATGGTGGTGTCTGAGATGATCGCCTCTCAGGCCATGGTGCGGGAAAATCGCCAAACGCTGAAAATGGCCGAATTGGATGGGTTTGGCGGCCCGGCCTCGGTCCAATTGGCAGGCTGCGACCCGTCAACCATGGCCGAAGCCGCCAAGTTGGTCGTGGATCGTGGCGCGGCGGTGGTGGATATCAATTTCGGCTGCCCCGTCAAAAAAGTCGCCTTGGGCCAAAGCGCCGGCAGCGCGTTGATGCGCGATGAGATTGCCGCCGCGCGGATTCTGGAAGCCATGGTGAAGGCCGTGCCGGTGCCGGTGACGCTCAAAATGCGCATGGGCTGGGATCATAACAGCCTGAACGCGCCCAGCCTGGCGCGTATTGCGCAGGAATGCGGCATCCGGCTTGTCACCATCCATGGCCGCACGCGCCAGCAATTCTACACGGGCCAGGCTGACTGGACCTTCATCAGACGCGTTAAAGAAGCCGCACAAATCCCTGTAATTGCTAACGGTGACATCCTATCCATGGAAGATGCCGAGGAAGCTTTGCGCCAATCCGGCGCAGATGGCGTCATGATCGGGCGCGGTGCCTATGGCCGCCCTTGGCTGCTGGGTCAGGTCGCGGCCTATCTGATGCACGGCATCCGCACCGAAGAACCCGCGCTTGCCGAGCAAAAGCGCATCCTGCTGGAACACTACGCGCTCATGCTGGAACATCACGGCACGGAGCCTGGCATTCGCATCGCGCGCAAGCATGTCGCTTGGTATTCCAAGGGATTGCCCGGTTCGGCTGAGTTTCGCGTGGCGGTCAATCACGCCACCACAGCGGAAGCGGTGCGGGCTTTGATTGACGGCTTCTTTGATCCGCTGATCGAAAAGGGTGTCACCGCGGTGCGCGATGCCTTCCGCGAAGCCGGGGAAGGGCAGATCGCCGCATGAATGCGCGCCCAGGACTTGCCGCCACCAATCGCAGCACGCCCAGGCTGGATAGCGCCATGGTGCTGGCTGCCTTGCCCGTGCCGGCAGTGGTGCTGAATGCCGATGATCGCTTTACCTTCGCCAATGGCGCGGCGGAGCAATTCTTCCGGCTTTCTGCCGGCGCGCTCTGTCAGTTGAAGCTGACCGACATTCTGCCGCCGGATAACCGCGTCTTTGCAGTGCTGGCGCAAATCCGGCGCTTTGATTCGCCGGTGTCGGATTACGACCTGCTGTTGGAAAGCCCGCGCATCAATCGCCGGGGCGTTTCCGTCCATGGCGCGCCTTTGCATGAAATTGAAGGCGCTGTGGTGCTGACCTTGCAGGATGGGTCAACCGCGCAAATGCTCGACCGGCAGCTCAGTTTCCGGGGTGCTGCGCGCGGTGCCTCGGCCATGGCCGCAATGCTGGCGCATGAGGTAAAGAACCCGCTGTCCGGCATTCGCGGTGCAGCGCAATTGCTTGAACAGAATGCGCCAGACGCGGATAAGGAACTTTGCGTCCTGATTCAGGATGAGGTGGACCGCATTCGCGGGCTGGTGGACCGGTTTGATATCTTCTCCGAACGTCCCGTGGATTTGGGGCCGGTGAATATCCATCAGGTGCTGGATCATGTACGGCGCATCGCACAAACCGGCTTTGCCGCGCATCTACGGGTTTCAGAAGAATATGACCCATCGCTCCCGCCGATTTGGGGCAATCGCGATATTCTGGTGCAGATCCTCCTGAACCTGGTGAAAAACGCCGCCGAGGCGGTGGACCCAATCCATGGGGAGATCGTGCTTTCTACCGCCTATCAGCATGGGGTGCGGATCGCGGTGCCGACATCGGCTGAACGGGTGCATCTGCCGCTGCTGGTAACGGTGCGCGATAATGGTCCAGGCATCCCCGAGGAAATCCAAGCGACGCTGTTCGAGCCCTTTGTTTCCACCAAAAGGGGCGGGCAGGGGCTTGGCCTGGCACTGGTTGCGAAACTCGTGACCGATCTGGGCGGGCTGATTGAATGCGATTCACGCCCTGGCCGCACGCTATTCAAACTTTCCATGCCCGCCCCCCCGGCGGGTTGGCAGGAGAGCGCCTGATGACTGATCCCCGCACCATCCTGATTGCCGATGATGATCGCGCCATCCGCACGGTATTAAGCCAGGCCCTGGGCCGCGCCGGCTATCAGGTGCGCGCCACATCCTCGGCCGCCACGCTTTGGCGCTGGGTGGAAGATGGCGAAGGGGATCTGGTCATCACCGATGTGATCATGCCGGACGAAAACGGGCTTGATCTGGTCCCGCGCATCCGCCGCGTACGCCCTGAGATGCGCGTGATTGTCATGAGCGCGCAATCCACCTTCGCCACCGCCGTGAAGGCAACCCAACGCGGCGCCTTTGAATACCTGCCCAAGCCCTTCGATTTGAAGGAAGTTCTGGGCACGGTGGAGCGCGCCTTGGCCGCGCCGCCGGATGCGCCACCGCCTGAGGATGCCGATGGCGAAAAGCTGCCGCTGATTGGCCGGTCCGCTGCCATGCAGGAAATCTACCGCACCGTGGCGCGGCTCACCACGACCGACCTGACGGTGATGGTCACGGGCGAAAGCGGCACCGGCAAGGAATTGATCGCCCGCGCGCTGCATGATTACGGCAAGCGCCGCGCCGGGCCCTTTGTCGCCATCAATATGGCGGCGATCCCGCGCGAATTGATCGAAGCCGAATTATTCGGCCATGAACGCGGCGCCTTCACCGGGGCGCTCAATCGCGGCATTGGCCGGTTTGAACAGGCCGCCGGCGGCACGCTGTTCCTGGATGAGATTGGCGATATGCCCCCCGAAGCGCAGACCCGCTTGCTCCGCGTGTTGCAGGAAGGCGAATTCACCACGGTGGGCGGGCGTCAGCCGATCAAGGCCAATGTGCGGATTGTGGCGGCCACACATCGCGATTTGCGCCACCAGATCCGCCAGGGGCTATTCCGGGAGGATTTGTTCTATCGCCTGAATGTGGTGCCGATCCGCCTGCCGCCCTTGCGCGAAAGGCTGGAAGATATCCCCTTGCTTGCGCGGCATTTTCTGGACCGCGCCCGGGCTTCGGGCCTGCCTTCCAAGCAATTGGCGACAGAAGCCTTGGAAGCGCTCAAGGCCCATGCCTGGCCCGGCAATGCGCGCGAATTGGAAAACCTGATGCGCCGCATGGCAGCGCTTTATCCCCAGGAAGTCATTGGCGCCGATGCCGTGGCGGCGGAGCTTGCCGAAGCCGCGCCGGTCGCTGGCCCTGATGGCCAGGCGGCACCGATCACGCTGGAACAGGCCGTGGAACGCCATTTGGCCAGCTTCATGATGGCCCATAAGGATGGCATGCCGGTAAAGGAATTATACGACCGGGTGCTCGCCGAGGTTGAACGCCCCTTGCTCCGCATGGCATTGAGCGCGACAAGAGGCAATCAGATCAAGGCGGCGGCCATGCTCGGGCTCAATCGGAATACGCTGCGGAAGAAGCTGCGGGAATTGGAACTTCCCGTGGTGCGCGGCGCGTGACGATCCGGCAGCGCCGCATGGCTTGACCATGCCTGCCGAAGGGCTGGCGGAAGCCCCATTGCGGCCGCGCGGGTTTTTTACCCGGCTGGCGGATATTGTCACCGGCAGGGTTTTCACTGTCTCGTTGGCGCTATTGGCGCTTGGTGTTGGGCTTGCGACGTTTGCGGCCCTTTCGGGTGGCACCCCGGTGGGACCCACCGGGGCAGGGCAATTGGCCGGGGTTATCCTGGCAAATATTGCGTTTTTGCTGCTGCTTGTCGCCTCACTCGCTGCGCGGCTCACGCGGATGTGGCTGGAACGCCGGCGGGGTGCTGCGGGGTCGCGGCTGCATGTGCGCCTTGTGCTGCTGTTTGGCGTGGTGGCCGCCGTGCCGGCCCTGCTGGTTGCGGGCTTCGCCGCGCTATTTTTCAACCTTGGCATCCAGGCCTGGTTCAGTGACCGTGTACGCGACACGCTGGAAGCATCGCTGGTGGCATCTCGCGGGTATCTGGATGAGCATCGCAACACGATCCGCGCCGATATCCTGTCCATGGCGAATGACCTCAATCGTGCGGCGCAGGTCCTGCTGCCGGATAATGGCGTGGCCTTCGCCCGGCTGCTGGCGACCCATACCGCTCTGCGTGGGCTGACAAGCTCGATCATTTTTGAACCTGTACTGGGCCAGGTGGTGGCCAATGCCGGTTTGGGCATATCGAATCTTGTGGATTTGCCGCCGGCCTGGGCGCTGGAGGCGGTGCGGTCTGGCGAGGTGGTGGTGCTGCCGAGTGAGGCCGAGGAAGGGCGCGTGCGCGCCATGGTGCAGTTGAATATCCCGCCGGGTCTTGTGCTGCTGATCACCCGCCCGCTTGATCCTTCCGTCTTGGGCCATATGCGGCGGACAGAGATTTCCTTCAATGAATACAATCAACTGGACCGCAATCGCAGCAGCCTGCAAATCACCTTCTTCCTGATCTTCGCGATTGCCACCTTGCTGGTGCTGCTGGCCGCGGTGCTGATTGGTTTGCTGATGGCCAATCGCATCGCGCGGCCCATTTCGCGCCTCATCCAGGCGGCTGAGCGCGTGCGCGGCGGCGATCTGGCGACCAAGGTGGAAGAAGGGGAAGCGGATGATGAAATCGCGCGCCTCGCACGATCCTTCAACCGCATGACCAGCCAGCTTGGCGCGCAGCGTGCCGAATTGATGAATGCCTACAGCCTGATTGATGAAAGGCGGCGCTTCACCGAAACCGTGCTGTCCGGCGTGTCAGCAGGTGTTGTCGGGCTTGATGGGGAAGGGCGTGTCACGCTGCCCAATCGTTCCGCCAGCGCCCTGCTTGGCGTTGATCTGGATGCGGCGATTGGCCTTGCCTTTGCGCGCATCGCCCCGGAATTCGCGGAATTGCTGGATGCGGCAAAGGCCAATCCGGAACGCCCCAGGGTGGCGGAAATCCTGATTGGGCCCGCCAATGCGCGGCGCACCCTATTGGCGCGGATCGGCACCGAAACGCTGGGCGGGCGCATCGAAGGTTATGTGCTGACTTTTGATGATATTACCGAATTGCAATCCGCGCAGCGCAAGGCCGCCTGGGCGGATGTGGCGCGGCGCATTGCACATGAAATCAAGAACCCGCTGACACCCATCCAGCTTTCCGCCGAAAGGCTGAAGCGGCGCTATCTGCGCCAAATTACCGATGACCCGGACACCTTCCGCCAATGCACGGATACGATTGTGCGGCAGGTGGAAGATATCGGGCGCATGGTGGATGAATTTTCGGCCTTTGCGCGCATGCCCCAGCCGGTGATCAAGCCCGAAGACGCCAATAGGCTGATGTTGGAAGCGCTGGTGCTGCAACGCACGGCGCATCCGGAAATCACTTACGACAATCAAGCAGGGCCGGAGGCGCTGAAACTGCAGTGCGATCGGCGCCTGATCGGCCAGGCGCTGACCAATCTGTTGCAGAATGCGGCGGATGCCATTGCCATGCGCGAAGGCGGCGAAGCGGGCAGGATTGAAACGCGCATTTTGGTGGAAGGGGGCATGGTTGCCTTCCAGGTGACCGATAATGGCATTGGCCTGCCCAAGGCGGAGCCGCGCGAAAGACTGACGGAGCCCTATGTCACCCACAAACCCAAGGGCACCGGGCTTGGCCTTGCCATTGTGAAGAAGATCATGGAGGACCATGGCGGTGGGGTAGTTTTGGAAGATCGGCCCGAGGGTTCCGGCACGGTTGCGCGGTTGGTCTTGCCGCTTGGCGAGTCTCCCTGGCAATCTGACGGAACAGCCGCCAAGACGGCGCATACAGCAAATTGAGGGGCAGCAAGGTCGCGCATGGCGCATGAGATTCTGATCGTTGATGATGAACCCGATATCAGGGCGCTGCTGGAAGGCATCCTGAGCGATGAGGGGTTTGAGACGCGTCAGGCGCATGATGCCGATAGCGCATTGGCGGCGTTTCGCGCGCGTCGGCCATCCCTGGTGATCCTGGATATCTGGTTGCAGAATTCGCGCATGGATGGGCTTGGCATCCTGGAAGCGCTGCATGCCGAAGAACCGCAGCTGCCGGTGGTCATGATCTCGGGCCATGGCACGATTGAAACCGCAGTGCAGGCGATCCAGCAGGGCGCCTATGATTTCATTGAAAAGCCCTTCAAATCGGATCAGCTGCTTCTGGTGTTGGCGCGTGCCTTGGAAGCAGCGCGGCTCAAGCGCGAAAATAGTGATCTTCGGCTGCGCGCTGGGCCAGAGAGCGAATTGCTCGGCCGATCCGCTGGCATTGCCCAATTGCGAGGCGCGATTGAAAAAGTGGCGCCGACCGGGTCACGCGTGCTGCTGACCGGGCCGGCGGGCGCGGGGAAGGAAGTGGCGGCGCGCAGCATTCATGCGCAATCGCGCCGCGCCGATGGCCCCTTTGTGGTGCTGAATTGCGCCATTCTGAACCCGGCGCGGTTTGAAGAAGAATTATTCGGCGTTGAAGCTGGTGCGGATGCGAAAAACCAGGCGCGCCGCGCCGGCGTTCTGGAACGCGCCCATGGCGGGACGCTGCTTTTGGATGAAGTCGCGGATATGCCGCTTGAAACCCAAGGCAAGATCGTGCGCGCCTTGCAGGAACAGGGGTTTGAACGTGTTGGCGGGGGGGCGCGCGTCAAGGTGGATGTGCGCGTGATTGCCACCACCAATCGCGACCTTTCTGCTGAAATCGCCGCCGGGCGCTTTCGGGAAGATTTGTTCTATCGCCTGGCGGTGGTGCCCATTCGTGTGCCGCCGCTCAAGCAAAGGCGGGAAGATGTGCCGCTTTTCGCGCGCCATTTCATGGCCCGCGCCATTGAAACCACCGGCATGGCGCCGCGTGAGCTTTCGGAAGATACGCTGGCCGCCATGCAGGCCTATGATTGGCCGGGCAATGTGCGTGAATTACGCAATCTGATGGATTGGCTGCTGATCATGGCACCGGGTGAAAGCCGGGAAGCGATCCGCCCGGAAATGCTGCCGCCCCAGATCGGTGCCGCAGCACCCGCCGTGCTGACGCTCGATCGCAGTTCGGAGATCATGACGCTGCCGCTGCGTGATGCGCGGGAAGTGTTCGAACGCCAATATCTGGAAGCGCAATTGCTGCGCTTTGGTGGCAATATCAGCCGCACGGCGAATTTTGTTGGCATGGAAAGAAGCGCCTTGCATCGCAAGCTGAAATTCCTGGGCGTGCAGGCGGAAGACCGCACGCCTTCAACCCCCGTTCCCTGAGGTTCCCCATGTCGCGTATCGCCTATGTGAATGGCCGCTATGTGGCGCAGCCCGATGCGTCAGTGAATATCGAAGATCGCGGCTATCAATTCGGCGATGGCATTTATGAGGTGGTGCATCTTTACGATGGCCGCTTCATTGATGAGGATTTGCACCTGGCCCGATTGGAACGATCCTTGCGCGAAATCCAGCTGCCGATGCCGATGCCGCGTGCGTCGCTCAGGATGGTGCTGCGTGAAGTCGCCAGGCGCAATCGCGTGACCGAGGGGTTGCTCTATATGCAAGTCACGCGTGGCGTGGCGCGGCGTGATCATGCCTTCCCGAGCAAGCCCATCGCACCCGCCTTGGTGGTGACAGTGAAGCGCATTGCCCCTTATCCCACCAATGTGGATCGCTGGGGGGCAGCGGCGATTACCATGCCGGACCTCCGCTGGGCGCGCTGCGATATCAAGACCGTCAATCTGCTGCCGAATTGCCTGGCGCGTCAGGCAGCGCGCGAAAAGGGCGCCATTGAAGCGGTGCTGTATGACGAAGCCTCCGGCATGGTGACGGAAGGGGCAGCGACCAGCTTCTGGATTGTTGATGCGTCAGGCACCATCCGCACCCGGCCCTTGAGTGACGCCATCCTGCCCGGCTGCACCCGCGCGGCGCTGATGGCGGAATTGCGCGATGCCGGCATTGCCTTTGAAGAACGTGCCTTTTCCATGGAAGAACTCCGCTATGCGCGGGAAGCTTTCATTACCTCCGCCACATCCTTCGTGAAGCCCATCACCAGGATTGATGGCGCGCCGGTGGGGGATGGGGAAGTCGGCCCCGTTGTGCGCAAGCTTTTCGAGATTTTCGCCCGGCATGTGAAGGGGGCGATGCGCAACGCGGCATGAATACCGCCCCGCGCGCCATCCTGTTCGATTGGGACAATACGCTGGTGGATGGCTGGGCCGCGATTGAGGCCGGGCTGAATGCGGCCTTTCGCGCCTTCGGCCTGCCGCTTTGGAATCGCACCCAGGTGCTGGCCAATGTGCGGCGTGCCTTGCGCGAAAGCTTTCCTGAATTGTTCGGCGACGAATGGGAAAGGGCGCGCGATATCTTTTATGCCGAAGTGCGCGCCTGCCATTTGCAGGTTTTGCAACCCATGCCGGGCGCGGCGGCAGCGCTGGAAGCCGGGGCAGGGCGCCTGCCGCTAGGCGTGGTTTCCAACAAGCAAGGGCCATTGCTGCGCGCCGAGGCCGCGCATCTTGGCTGGGATAGGCATTTCGGCCCGCTGATTGGTGCAGGCGATGCGGCGGCAGACAAGCCCGACCCCGCGCCGATTCTGATGGCCTTGCAGGCGCTTGGCCTGAATGCAGCGCCGGACATCTGGTACGTTGGAGATACCGCGCTTGATATGCAGGCAGCGCGCGCCGCGGGCTTGCGTGCCGTGCTGATGGGGGATGCAGCGCATGATGGCGGCATTGCCGCTGCGGGGGCGGATCAGGTCTTTGCCAATTGCCATGAATTGGCTCTCGCGCTTTCGTCACTTGTCAAACCAGCCTGACATGCCAAACTAAGCGCGCCGGCGGCCGGAAATGGTTTTCGTCGGTCCGTGCCTGGTCGGTGACCAGCAAAAAGAAGGACCGGTCCCATGGCCGCTGAAAAGTCCCAGAACGTGCAGGATGTCTTCCTGAATCACGTTCGCAAATCCAAAACGCCCGTCACGGTATTCCTGGTGAATGGCGTCAAATTGCAGGGCATCATTACCTGGTTTGACAATTTCTCGGTGCTGCTGCGCCGCGATGGCCATACGCAGCTTGTCTATAAGCATGCGATCAGCACCGTGATGCCCGGCGCGCCGATTTCATTGTTTGATGGTGTGCCAGCAGCGCCTGCTGCCGCGGCGCCCGCCGCTCCGGCTTCAGAAACACGCCTGACCTTGCAGAGAGAGGTGATTTCTGACGGCGGTTACTGAACAGGGCGCCGGGTACCCAACCCGCGCCGCCGTCATCCTTCCCTTCGAAAAGCCCGCACGCAGCGCTATTGGCGATGTAGGCGGGAAGCGCGCCGCAGAGGCAAGGCTGGCGGAGGCGATAGGCCTTGCCGCATCCATTGGCGTCACCATCGTCCATTCCGCGATCCATCCGCTGCGTGAAAGGCGGCCCGCCACCTTGATGGGCGAAGGCCAAGTGGAGATGGAAAAAAGGGCGCTGCTTGATCAGCAAGTGGGCGTGGTGATTGTGGATGCTGCCCTCAGCCCGGTGCAGCAGCGCAACCTGGAACACGCCTGGGCCTGCAAGGTGATTGATCGTACCGGCCTGATCCTGGAGATTTTCGGCGAAAGGGCGCGCACGCGCGAAGGCAGCTTGCAGGTGGAATTGGCGCATCTGGAATACCAGCGCACGCGGCTTGTCAGGTCCTGGACGCACCTGGAACGCCAGCGCGGTGGCTTTGGGTTCCTTGGGGGGCCTGGGGAAAGTCAGATCGAAATTGACCGGCGGCTGATCGGCGACCGCATTGTGCGGCTCAAGCGCGAATTGGATCAGGTGCGGCGGACGCGCGGCCTGCATCGCCGCGCACGGGAACGTGTGCCTTATCCGGTGGTGGCGCTGGTTGGCTATACCAATGCCGGCAAGTCAACGCTGTTCAATGCGCTGACGGGGGCCGGGGTCTATGCGCAGGATCAGCTATTCGCGACGCTTGATCCCACCATGCGCGCGATAAAGCTGCCATCCGGGCGCAATGTGATCCTATCCGACACGGTGGGCTTCATTTCCGATCTGCCGACGCAATTGGTCGAAGCCTTCCGCGCCACTTTGGAAGAAGTTGCCGCCGCTGATCTGATTTTGCATGTGCGCGACATTGCCCACCCTGATAGTGCCGCGCAGCGCGCCGATGTGCTGGGCGTTTTGGAAGCCATGGCCGATGGCCCGGACGCGACCTTAGATGAGGCCTGGCCCGACCGCGTTTTGGAAGTGTTGAACAAGGCCGATATCCTGGGCGGCATTGATGCGGTTGAACGCCGGAGCCCGGATGCAGTGGCGGTCTCGGCCTTGACCGGGGCGGGGTTGCCCGCGCTTCGTGCCGCGATTGATGCTAGGCTTTCGGCGCAACTTGTCGTGATTGATGCGGTGCTGCCGCCGTCTGATGGTGCCGCCATTGCCTGGCTGCATGCGCATGGTGAGGTGCTGGAACGTCAGGATGCCGATGATGCGGTGCGGCTGAAAGTGCGCCTTTCGCCCATGGATCGCGCGCGGTTTGCAAGCCGGGGACAGAAATGACCATTTCAGCCTCGCAGGCTGCCGATCTGGCCTTGCTGCTGCGTGCGGCGTCTCGGGCGGAAATCCTGCCGCGCTTCCGGCGCCTGGGGGCGGATGCGGTGCGGAGCAAGACCGGCCCGCTCGATCTGGTGACCGATGCGGATGAGGCGGCGGAGCGGGTGATTACCGCAGGGCTGCACAAGCTTTTCCCCGGCTGCGTGGTGGTGGGGGAGGAAGCGACCGCGGCTGATCCTTCCCTACTTGGGCGGCTGGCCGATGCGGAATTGGCCTTTGTGGTGGACCCGGTGGATGGCACGGCGAATTTTGCTGCCGGCGTGCCGCTTTTTGGCTGTATGGCGGCTGCGATCCGGCGCGGTGAGATCATTGGCGCCTGGATCCATGATCCGCTCGGTGATGACACGGCAATAGCCTTGCGCGGGCAGGGGGCCTGGCTTGCCGATGCGGAAGGGCGCCGCTTTGCCGATTTGCGCGTGGCCACCCCCGCCGCGCCGGGCGATATGGTGGCCGCGATATCCTGGGGTTATATGCCGGAACCGCTGAAATCCCGCGTCACCAGCCGCTTGCCGCGCCTGGCGGGCACGGTTTCCTATCGCTGTGCCGCGCATGAATATCGGCTGGCGGCCGGCGGGCATGCGCATTTGCTGGTCTATAATAAGCTGATGCCTTGGGATCATGCGCCGGGCTGGCTGCTCCACCGCGAAGCCGGCGGGCATTCAGCGCGCTTTGATGGCAGCGCTTATGGCCCGCATTTGACCTCGGGCGGGCTGATCTGCGCGCCGGACCGCGCGAGTTGGGAAGCCGCCCAGGAGGCGCTTTTTACCCCATGAGTGGCGCCGATGAGGATGAGGAGGCCGGTCCGCCCGGCCTGCCCCCCGGCACGCCCTTTTACATGACCCCCGCCGGCGCTGCCGCGCTCCGCGCCGAGGTGAAGCGACTTTGGGAGGAGGAGCGCCCGAAGGTGGTGGACCCCGTCTCCTGGGCGGCGGCGCTCGGGGATCGGTCGGAGAATGCGGATTACCAATATGGCAAGCGGCGGCTCCGCGAAATTGACGGGCGCGTGCGCTTCCTCACCAAGCGGCTTGAGAAGGTGCAGGTGGTGGACCCGGCGCACCAGACGCGGCGCGACCAGGTGTTTTTCGGCGCCAGCGTAACCTATGCCCGCGCGTCAGATGATGCCGAGGTGACGATCACCATTGTCGGCGTGGATGAGGCAGAGGCCGAGGCCGGGCGGATTTCCTGGGTGGCGCCGGTGGCCCGTGCGCTGCTGGGGGCGCGGGTGGGTGATATGCGGCGGCTGCGCACGCCTGCCGGGATGGAGGAGATTGAGGTGGTGGGGATTAGTTATCCGACACCATAAAAATCGTAAGATAAGTATTTTAGACGGATTTTCTCATTTTTCGCTACGCTTTGCCTGTACCCACAGCGCCTCCATCTCCTCCAGGCTCATATCATTCAGGCTTTTTCCCGCAAGATCAGCCTGTTCTTCGATGTAGCCAAAACGGTGCGTGAATTTCTGATTGGCGTGGCGGAGCGCCGCTTCCGGGTCCAGATCGAGCTTGCGCGCCAGATTGGCCAGCACGAAAAGCAGGTCGCCGACCTCATCCTGAAGTCTTGCCTTATCAGCGCCTTGCAGTTCGTTGCGGAGTTCTTCTGCCTCCTCCTCCAGCTTATCCAAAACCGCGCCGGCATCGGGCCAGTCAAAGCCAACCCGCGCGGCGCGGCGTGTAAGTTTGGCGGCGCGAGTCAGGGCAGGGAGGCCATCCGGGATTCCCGCCAGCACGCCGCTTTCCGCCCGCGCGGCGCGTTCGGCGGCTTTTTGCGCCTCCCAGGCGCGGGTTTGCGCGGCGGCGTCGCGCGCGGCTTCCTCACCAAAGACATGAGGATGGCGGCGGATCATCTTGTCAGAAATGGAAGCTGCGACCTCGGCAAAGCCGAACCAGCCGCGCTCGGCGGCCATTTGCGCGTGATAGACTACCTGGAACAGCAGATCGCCCAATTCATCCAAAAGCTTGTCCGGGTCATTGGCGGCGATGGCATCCGCGACCTCATAGCCTTCCTCAATCGTGTAAGGCGCGATGGAGGCGAAATCCTGCATCAAATCCCAGGGGCAGCCGCCATTGGGATCACGCAGCTTTGCCATGATGGCGAGCAGGGCGCGGAGCCTGGCGTCAGGCGAATTTTGGCTCGGGGTTTCGGTCATATAATTTCCGCATAAGGTATATTATGGAAAATAAAGGCCAGCCTAGAATTCCTCTACCTGCGCCACACCCGGCACAACCCGCATGGCCTGCATCAGCCTTGGCCCGACATTGAAGCCGCCCGGTAGCGCGATTTCCACTTCCTGCGCCGCGCCAAGCTGCGGCACCAGGATCACGCGCCCGCGGCCTCGGCCTTCGCGCGTCAGCAAGGCGCGGATCGGGTCGAGCGTCGCGGTAGCCTCAAGCCACAGCTTAATCCCACCACCGGCATTGGCCGCGACCTTATCCAGGCTTTCAAGCTCGGTCGCCGTCAGGCGCAAGGCTTCGCCTTCCATACGCAAATCGGCGGTCACCAGAATGGCGCTGCCTTCGCCGAGCAATTCGCGGCTGCGGTTCAGCACCTCGGAAAAGCAGGTCACTTCAAAACTGCCATGCGTGTCGGAAACCCGGACCCAGGCCATACGGCTGCCGGTTTTGGTCGTGCGTTCCTTGGCATTCACCACCGTGCCGGCCAGCTTGACGCGCCCACCGCCGCGGCCTGCGCGATCGGCAATGGCGGAAGATGGCACCACGCCAAGCCGCTTCAGCGCCTGGCGATAGGCATCCAAGGGGTGCGCGGAGAGATGAAAGCCAATCGCCTCAGCCTCCTGGGAAAGCCGATCAAGCGGCTGCCAATCTGGCACATCCGGCAGGCGCAGCGCCTCTGGCCGGCCAGGCTCGGCGCCGAAAAGGCCGATCTGGCCGCTATCACGTTCCTCGGCGCTGGCTTGGGCGCGGCGCAAAATGGTCTCGGCCCCTGCCATGACGCGGGCGCGATTGCCATCCAGGCATTCAAAAGCGCCGGCGCGGGCCAGGTTTTCGATCTGCATCTTATTGAGCAGCTTGGGGTCCACCCGCGCCGCGAAATCCGCGAGTGAGGCAAAATCACCACCCTTATCGCGCGCCGCCACCAGATCGCGAATCGCACCTTCACCCACGCGCTTCACGGCAGCCAGCGCAAAGCGAATGGCCTGCTTGCCGTCATCCCGCGCTTCCACGCGGAAATCGGCACCGCTGCGGTTGATATCCGGCGGCAGCACGGCAATGCCAAGCCGCGCCGCTTCCTGCATATGGCCCGCAAGCTTGTCCGTATTGGAAAGGTCAAGCGTCATGGAAGCCGCGAGGAAGGCGACCGTGTGATTGGCCTTCAGCCAAGCCGTTTGGTAGCTGACCAAGGCATAGGCCGCCGCGTGGGATTTGTTGAAGCCGTAATCGGCGAAGCGTTCCATGAGGTCGAAAATCTCGGCCGCCTTGGCGGGTTCAATGCCGCGCGCCTCCGCGCCATCGCAGAAAATCTTGCGCTGGGCTTCCATTTCGCTCCGGATCTTCTTGCCCATGGCGCGGCGCAGCAGGTCAGCAGCGCCGAGCGAATAGCCGGCCAGATCCTGCGCAATCTGCATGACCTGTTCCTGATAGACCATGATGCCATAGGTTTCCGACAGGATATGCCGGATTGCCTCATGCGGCGGCTCCCACGCCTCGCCATGTTTGCGGGTGCAATAGGCCGGGATATTCGCCATGGGGCCGGGCCGATAAAGCGCCACCGCCGCCACCAAATCCTCAAAGCGGTTGGCGCGCATTTGCCGCAGGCAGTCACGCATCCCCTGCCCTTCAAACTGGAACACGCCGGCGGCATCGCCGCGCCCGAGCATTTCATAGGTTTTTGGGTCATCCAGCGGGATGGCGGCGATGTCCACGTCAATCCCCTGCCCTTTCAGAATGTCGAGCGCGCGCTCAATGACGGTCAGGGTCTTCAGTCCAAGGAAGTCAAACTTCACCAGGCTCGCCATCTCGGCGTATTTCATCGAGTATTGCGTAACAAGGTATTCGGAGCGCGGGTCGCGATAGAGCGGCACGGTTTCAATCAAGGGCTTGCGCCCAATCACCACGCCGGCGGCATGGGTGGAGGCATTGCGGTAAAGCCCTTCCACCTGCAGCGCGATATCCAAAAGCCGCGCAACCTGTTCGTCGCTATCGCGCATTTCCTGCAAGCGCGCTTCGCCTTCGATGGCTTGGGACAGCGTCACAGGCTTCGCCGGATTGTTCGGAATAAGTGAGGCGATCTTATCCACCTGCCCATAGGGCATGCCCAGCACGCGCCCCACATCACGCACCGCCGCTTTCGCTTGCAGCTTGCCGAAGGTGATGATTTGCGCCACGCGATCTTCGCCATATTCGCGCCGGACATAGGCAATCACCTCGTCGCGCCGGTCCTGGCAGAAATCAATATCGAAATCCGGCATGGAAACGCGTTCGGGGTTGAGGAAGCGTTCGAACAGCAGGCCAAACCGGATGGGATCGAGATCCGTAATCAACAGCGCCCAGGCGGCGACCGAACCCGCGCCCGAACCGCGCCCCGGCCCCACCGGAATGGGCGGTGTTTGCGCCTTGGCCCATTGGATGAAGTCAGCAACAATCAAGAAATAGCCTGGAAAACCCATTTTCTCGATAACGCCGATTTCATAGGCCAGGCGTTCGCGATATTGCGCACGCGTTGCCTCATCCGGCGCAGGGCGCGTGGCATCCAGGCGTTGTTCCAGCCCGGCTTCGCCCATGGCGCGGAGTGTTTCGGCTTCTGTCTTGCCTTCCTGCACCTTGGGGCAGATCGGCAATTCGGGCTTGCGCGCTTCGGTCATCACCGCACTCATGCGCGCAATGGCGAGCGTATTGTCGCAGGCATCGGGCAAATCCGCGAAAAGGGCGCGCATGGCTTCTGCCGTTTTGAACCAATGCTCTGCGGTCACGCGGCGGCGGTCGCGTTCCGCCATGGTGCGGCCGTCAGCGATGCAGAGCAGCGCATCATGCGCTTCATACATGGCGGGGGCAGCGAAATAGACATCATTGGCAGCGATGATCGGCAGCCGCGCGCCATGCGCCAAGGCGAGCAAAGCGGGTTCCAGCCGCGCTTCCGCATCCCGCCCATGACGGTTGAGTTCAACCGCCAGCCGATCCGGAAAGGCTTCCTTGAGCCGCGCGAGAAGCTTCTCGGCGGCCGGTTTCTGGCCTTCCAACAACAGGCGTGAAATCGGGCCGAGCGTGCCGCCCGTCAGCAGAAACAGCCCTTCGGCATGTTCTGCAAGTTGGTCCAGCAGCACGGCCGGCTTGCCCGAGGCATCTTCCCGCAGGAATCCAAGCGATGACAGGCGCTGCAAATTATCCAAGCCACGCGGCGTGAGCGCCAGCGCCACCAGCGGGTCCGGCGGCAGCCGCAGCGCATCGGGACGATCAGCATCCGTGCTGGCGCGCGAAAGCCCCAATTGGCAGCCCATGATGGGCTGTACGCCCTTTTTCGCGCAGGCTTCCGCGAATTCCAAAGCGCCGAACAGATTGCCCGTATCCGTCAGCGCCAGCGCCGGCATGCCATCGGCGGCGGCAAGCGCGGCAAGCTTATCCGCCTTGATCGCGCCTTCCGAGAGCGAATAGGCCGAATGCGTGTGCAAATGAACAAAGGGCATGCAATTGGCGTTCCGGAATCGCGTGGGACCAAAGCCTAGCACAGCCAAAAGCCCTTGCCTGCCGCACGATGCGCTATCAGGATGGATTTTGAATTTTGACCGGAGCGCCAATCATGTCCCTGCCCCGCCTTGCCCTGACGGCCCAGCCCTTCCTTGCGCTTGCTTTCGGCGCCAGTCCTGCCCTGGCTCATGCCGGGCATGAGCATGGCTTGGTTGCGGGTTTCCTCCACCCGCTGATGGGCGCGGATCATGTCGCGGCGATGGTGGCGATTGGGCTTTGGGCGGCCTCGCTCGGCTGGCGGCGCGGCTGGCTGCCGCCTTTGGGTTTCCTGGCCGGCATGGCGGGCGGCATTGCGCTGGCGCTGATAGGCGGCATCGGATTTGGCTTTGGCCTGGTTGAAACGGCGGTGGCGGGCAGCCTGATTGTGCTGGGCGCCATGATCGCGATGGCCCAGCCCTTCCGCGCGGCAGTGGCGCTGCCCTTGGTGCTGGTGGCTGGGCTGGTGCATGGCTTGGCGCATGGCGGGGAGATAGCCAGCGCCGCGCTACCGACCGCTTTTGGCATGCTGGCGGGCTCCGCACTGCTGCATGGGCTTGGCGCGGCGCTTGGTGTTGCCAGCGCGCGGTATGCGGGCGCGCTGCGCTTTGGTGGTGCGGCGATTGCGGGGTTCGGCGCGCTGTTGCTGCTGGGCTAGTTTTTAGGCGCTGACGATCTTTCCATCGCGCAGCGTCACCACACGGTCCATCCGCCGCGCCAAATCGGGGTTATGCGTCGCGATCAGCGCCGCCAGCCCCTGGCCGCGCACCTGTTCCAGCAATTCGGCAAAGACGCGGTCCGATGTGCCGACATCCAGATTGCCGGTTGGTTCATCGGCCAGCAAAAGCCGCGGCTGATTGGCAAGCGCGCGGGCAATCGCAACGCGCTGCTGTTCGCCCCCCGAGAGCTTCCCTGGCCGATGATCCAGCCGCGCTTGCAGGCCGAAAATCCCGAGCAAATCCTTCGCACGCTGGGTCGCATCAGCCCGGCTTTTGCCGGCGGCGAGCTGGGGCAGGATGATGTTCTCGGCCGCCGTGAATTCTGGCAGCAAATGATGGAACTGATAGACAAAGCCGATCGCATTGCGCCGGATGGCCGTGCGCGCCTCATCCGAAAGCGAACCGGCGGCCTGACCGGCGATGAAGACCTCTCCGCCATCGGGTTTTTCGAGCAAACCCGCCAGATGCAGCAAGGTTGATTTGCCGGTGCCAGAGGGCGCCACCAGCGCCACAATCTCACCGGCCGCAATGGTCAGATCAGCGCCGAGCAGAACAGGCAATTCGCCCGCTTCCGTGCGGTAGCGGCGTTCTACGGCTGCCAAGCGAAGGGGCGCTTCATTCATTGCGCAACATCTCCACCGGATCGGTCCGCGCTGCGCGCCAGGAAGGATAAAGGGTTGCCAGCAGTGACAGGCCAAGCCCCATCGCCACCACCTGCGCCACTTCATTGTAGTCCAGGATCGCGGGCAGGCGCGTCAGGAAATAGACCTCGGCGCTGAACAATTCCGTGCCCGAAAGCGATTGCAGGAATTGCCGGATGCTTTCGATATTGAGGCAAAAAACCAAGCCAAGCACGAAGCCGATCACGGTGCCGAGCACGCCAATGGAAGCGCCACACAACAGGAATATCCGCATCACCGCGCCCTTGGTCGCGCCCATGGTACGCAGCACTGCGATATCCCGCCCCTTATCCTTCACCAGCATAATGAGGCTTGAGACAATATTGAAGGCCGCGACGATGATGATCAGCGTCAGGATCAGGAACATTACATTGCGTTCCACCTGCACCGCATTGAAGAAGCTGGAATTGGCATCCTGCCAGGAATGCACGATCACGCGGCTGCCGGCCGCTTCCTGAATCTGCCGTGTAATGCCGCGCAGCCGCGTTGGGTCCTGCACGAAAACCTCAATCTGCGTCGCGGCATCGCGCTGCTGGAAATAAAGCTGCGCGGCTTCCAAAGGCAGGAAGACAAAGCTGCTGTCATATTCATTCATGCCGACATCAAACAAAGCGACCACGCGATAAGCGCGCACGCGCGGCACCGTGCCAAAAACCGTGGTGCGGCCCTGGGGTGAGACCAGGCTCACATTATCCCCCACCGAAACACGCAGGCGGGAAGCAAGGCGCCGGCCTATAATGATGGCATCCTCACCTTCAAAAGCATCCAGGTTGCCCAAGCGAATACCATCCGCAATCAGATGCCGCGCGCGCAAATCTTCTGGCCGGATGCCGCGCGCAAGACCGCCCGTAGCGCCACCCGCATCCGAGGTGATCAGCACCTGCCCTTCGACAATGGGTGTGGCGGAAACCACGCCCGGCACGGCGCGAATGCGCTTCGTCACATCATCGAAATCGGTGAAGGAAGTGCCCACCGCATAGACGCCCAGATGCCCATTCAAGCCCAGAATGCGGCCGAGCAATTCATGGCGAAAGCCGTTCATCACGCTCATGACGATGATCAGTGTTGCAACGCCAAGCGCGATACCAACCAGCGAGAAAATCGCGATGACCGAGACGAAACGCTCCCCCTTCCGCGCGCGCAAGTAGCGGAAGGCGACCATACGCTCAAAAGCGTTGAACATGTGCGCTCAGCCGCCCTTGATGCGGGTGATGGCGTCTTCCAATGAGACCTCCTCACGCTCCCCGGTCATGCGGCGCTTCAATTCAACGCGGCCGGCAGCGGCGCCGCGCGGGCCGATAATGGCCTGCCAGGGAAAGCCCATGAGGTCCGCATCGGCGAATTTTTCGCCTGCGCGCACGGCGCGGTCATCATAAACCGCGTTATCGGCGCCAAGCCGCGCGTAAAGCGCCTCACACAGCGTATCGGTTGGCCCGTCACCGGGGCGGAGGTTGAGTATCGCCGCCGCCCAGGGCGCCACCGCATCCGGCCATTTGATGCCGGCATCATCATGATTGGCTTCGATGAGCGCACCGACCAAACGCGACACCCCAATGCCATAGCTGCCCATTTCCGGGATCACCGCATTGCCATCCGGCCCCGTCACCGCCATGCCCATCGCAGCGCTATATTTGGTGCCGAAATAAAAGATATGGCCCACTTCAATGCCGCGGGCGGAAACGCGCTTGTCTTCGGCAAGTGCAGCCCAGGCGGTTTCGTCATGCATTTCCTCGGTGGCGGCGTAATGGCTGGTCCAGAAATCCATCTGCCCGGTCAGATCACTGTCATAATCAGGCGCTTCGGCCAGCACGTCGCGTTCCAGCAAATCGCGGCTGACAAAAACCTGGCTCTCGCCAGTCTCCGCCAGGATGATGAACTCATGGGACAGGTTGCCGCCAATCGGCCCCGTATCGGCGCGCATCGGAATGGCCTTGAGACCCATGCGCGCGAAGGTCCGCAGATAGGCCAGGAACATCTGCCGATAGGAATGCTGCGCCCCTTCCTTGGTCAGATCAAAGGAATAGGCATCCTTCATCAGGAATTCACGCCCGCGCATCACGCCGAAACGCGGGCGCACCTCATCGCGGAACTTCCACTGGATATGATACAGGTTGCGCGGCAAATCGCGGTAGGATTTGGCGAATTGCTTGAATATATCAGTGACCATTTCCTCATTGGTCGGGCCGAACAGCATTTCGCGTTCATGCCGGTCCCGGATGCGGAGCATTTCCTTGCCGTAATCATCATAGCGCCCGCTTTCGCGCCACAACTCAGCCGGCTGGATGGTCGGCATCAGGATTTCATGCGCCCCGGCGCGGTCTTGTTCTTCACGCACAATCTGTTCAACGCGCCGCAGCACGCGCAGCCCCGCCGGCAGCCAGGCATAAATCCCCGCCGAGGTCTGGCGGATCAGCCCCGCCCGCAGCATGAGGCGATGAGAGGCGATTTGCGCCTCGGCCGGGGTTTCCTTCAGCGTCGGCAGAAAGGCGCGAGAAAGGCGCAAGGCTTTGATCCTTCAATGTGTCACACAGCCGGCCGCACCCTAATCCAGAAGCGCCTGCGGGGGAATCACCCGCCGCGCCACGCAAGAAAACACCACAAACTTATTGTGCGGCGCAGCAATTCGTCATTTCGGTCTGATTTATGGCATTTTTGTGCTTGCCAGCGGACGTAACAAACTTTTACAAAAGAAACGGCCGCTACCCAAAGGCAGCGGCCCAAGTTTAGGGAGGAAACGCCAGTCATACGACAGAGGAAGAAACCAATCTTCCTTTCGCGTTCAGGATGGCGGACCAGCTTCGAAGGTTCAAACAAAAAGAGCCAAGAGCACGGTCAAAAAAGCGGCTACCAGACTGACATTGCCCGAACATAAGGCAAAACTGACCTCCGGGTCGGTTTTTCGCTTAATTGGTGGGCATCGCAAGGATGCCGCTACGGAAAGAAAGCCAATCGCTTTCAATCACCCACCACAGCGCCAGCCAAATCACCCCGGCGAGGGCGGTGGTGCCAAGCAGCTTCCATCCCATAAGATGCTTTTGTGGAGCGCCGCGCCAGCCGCCTTCTTCAAGCTTCCCTACCGAATCGGGGCGCGTGCCAATCGGCAGCACGCAAAACAACG
>Ga0194133_10000721_pt1 | contig 63427 bp, 76 predicted proteins | sample TA2KigOf40mmetaG_FD_155448 | JGI IMG/M metagenome (GOLD analysis project Ga0194133, IMG submission 155448) | Freshwater microbial communities from Lake Tanganyika, Tanzania - TA2015055 Kigoma Offshore 40m | ecosystem: Environmental > Aquatic > Freshwater > Lake | place: Tanzania: Lake... | reverse complement strand
ACTCCTTGTAATCTGATGAATCATGATCAACTCCGCAAACTTCACATGTTCTTGGTTCTTTATCAAGAAAATTAATACCTACATAAATTCTAATCGCAAGCAAACATACAAATAAACCATAACCTATGTTGCTGATAATCATATCTGTCATAAGTTCACCACTTGACCTTGTCAGCCCAGTAGGCTGCGGACATTTCTCCTTTTGCAATATTTCGCGCATGCCGTGCTTTGAAGGATTCTCTACGCTTTCTGTAAGCTAAAGATTCATTTTTTTTCTTTGGTGATCCAACAACGCCTTGTTGACCAAACCGGATAAACTTTACTTTGTTACCTTTTTTGGCAAGGACCGCGTGAGATTTTTTCGGATGGTTTGGTGTGCGTTTTGGTTTGTTGTAACCACCAAAGTTTACTCCACCTACTCTGATTTTTGTTTTAGGCACTGGATTCTCCTTTTTAACACTACCGTTTCGGGATACTTAACGCTACTGTTTCGGTGGGCCGTGTAGGGATCGAACCTACGACCAAGGCATTATGAGTGCCACGCTCTAACCACTGAGCTAACGGCCCCTAAGACAGTTGCGAAATCATATATAATATGATTGTTGGTTATCGCTAAAGGGGACTGTCAACTCCCTTTTAAATGTGCAAAAGTAAGATCTCTGTCTTATTTTATTTTACTTATTTAAACCTTTACTCGTCTAGACCCCATTTAGCTATAGCACCTCGACGGCCATCATTAAGTTGTTTGCGAGCTTCTTTTCGACAGCGAAGCATGGCTAATTGTAAAATACAATTAATACCATTTTTGGTAATTTGATAACGTTCTTCACTAAAATTTAAATCTAATGTTACCAAATCAGCTTTCACAAGTCTTGACAAAGCTTTATCAAGGTTGTCCTTTTTTTTATATTTACCAGGATTAAGATTAAATAATTCTTCAGATGTTGGAGACTGATAAACATTAGATTTGTTGTACATGTACAAAAAGTGAAGAACGACATCACTCATAGAACCAGATTCAACAGGAGCTCTAATTTCTTTAACTTTGGTTACCATTTGCAGTTTCCTTGCCATGTAGATAGCCTTTGACTAAATCTATAACCTTTGTCCAATTGGGATCGTACAAATCAGAAAATGTAATCAAATCCTTTAGAATCTTTTCTTTCATACCTTTTTGAGAAAGATCCCATACCATTTCCAAAAACTGTTCGCCATCCGTTTTTAAGTGATGGTCTTTGCCAGTCACCGGATTGCGTACAGTCACATAATTAGCATACAAATGTGGAATCATGCAATACGAACTGGAATTTACTGCAGCTTGAATCTTTTGTTCCTCAGTTGTTTTTTGTTCTTTAACAACTTTATTTTTATTTTTCAATGGAGGCATTGTTTTCTCTCTTTTCTTTTTGATTTAATTCTTGTATTAATTCTGCACTTGGAAATTCTTTACCACACAAAGACCACCACAGGGCTTCAACAATGTTGTCACCCCATAAACGGTTATTGCGATAACGCTTCATAAATTTTTTCATTATTTTACCTCTTTGTTTTAGATTTTCAGTGGGCCCTGCGGGGATCGAACCCGCGACCAGCGGATTAAAAGTCCGTTACTCTACCAACTGAGCTAAAGGCCCTAAAATTTATTTACAAAAGATCATCATCGTTTTGAGATAACATTTCATTTTCTTTATCAACAGATTTTATAATCGTTTGTTCGGTATAAAGATTACATAACGCTTCGTACAGCGTACCTTTAGCATCGGTATCAAACACCATTTCTTTATTCTCAATTACAACACAGCTTTGAATTTGCAAATTAGAATTCATAATTATTCTAACTTCAACATTCACAGCCTTTGGATGCAATGCAGGAGAAATGGCAGTCAAATTTTCATCATTAGCATTACCAACGTTTTCCACTCGCACTGCTTTACCCCAAGTGACAAAACAAAATACATCTACAGTTTTGACCATTTCTCGAACAGGTTGAGATTGCAAAAGAATATAAGGATCTACATGCGAATTAACAATATTTAAAGAAATTTCGTTGGTTTCTTCATTTTCAATAATTCTATAGAAAGAACTCATGTTCTTTTTAGAAGGATTATCATATAAATACTTATTAATATTTTCCATCATATCTGATAAATCCATATTGTAACCTTTCATGTGATTTTGCTTGATTGCACCCAGGGTTGGGGTCGAACCAACGACCGAGGGATTAACAGTCCCTTGCTCTGCCAACTGAGCTACCTGGGTAAAGCTAATTAAAAGTGGACTTTTTATTTTGCTTGTTAATCTTTCTTCTAACAATAGGATTTAGTATTCTAGTTCCACTTTCATATCTTTCTTCTTCTGATTCTCCACCCCAAAAACCATACTCTGGGTTTTCCCTCGCATGTTTTCTGCAGGGTTCCAAAACAGGACAAGTGGCACATATGGATCTCGCAATGGTTTCACGTTTTATTTTAGCAACTGTTCTTTCATTGTATGGGCCATAAAATATGTGTAATTTTCCTTTGCATGCAGCATTCTCGTGCCAAGATAAATCTACTTGATTCATAACAATAAACTCCTTTTGTGCCCAAGACGGGAATCGAACCCGTACGACTATTTCTAGTCGAGGGGGTTTAAGCCCCTTGCGTCTGCCTGTTCCGCCACCTGGGCTTTCAAGCTAGTCTTTACTATTTTTTAAATTCTGCAGAATATGCTGAATCCATTCTTTGCATGAATGAAGCTCGGTAAAAATATAATTTTTAATATATTCTTTTTTAATTTCTTTAACAGGATTTTCTGATAGTTGCTCTGTAATGTTCATAATACTTTCACTGATATCCAAAATAATTGAGTGTTTCAATAATACTAGATTGATAAATACATTCATATGGGATTGAATGATTATTATAATCTATTTGTCTTTTTGCATTAAGGGAACCGTAGACTAAGCAATTTCCATAAACAGTAGAATTTATGCTATAAATATTAAAATAAGTTCTAAAAAATATTGTAGCATTTACATTTACTGGTAAATTTTTTTTAATTGCGTTAGAATCCACGACTGCATGAATGTAATAATTTATCTTTATAAAATCAATTTCATCTACTTGTAAAACTTTCTTTATTATTTCAGGTGGATCTCCTATTTCTATAGTTGACTCATCATCATGACGAAAAACTAATGCACGAGTGAGTGAAGAATTTCCGATAAAGTTCAGGTATTAAATAAGGATGTAATTGATATCTATGGTTAGATAAATCTACTATATTCATTAATTTGTAATCGTTTCTAGTACGGAATACATACTATGATTATTGTTGGCGTCCACCGCAACAGCTTTGCAATATTTAATTGGTTGTTGGGTGTTAAAAACATAATTTAATAAATTACCTCCAGTATACACGAAAGAATTTTGATAAGCAACAGGACTGTACAAATCATTCTGACAATTTAAAATTAGATATACAGGTTTATTAGATTGATAAACATAATATCTAAAAGTAATTCCATATGAGTCAATACTCAATTGCCTAATTCTATTTATGCTCGGGGCAGATATAAATTTAGTACCGTTTGGTACAGTTGTAGTTGTAACAACAGGAGCAACAGTTGTTGTAGAAACAACTGGCACAGTTGTTGTAGTAGTAATCGGTTTAATTGTAGTTGTAGTACTGGTAGTGCTAGTAGTAGGGCTAACTACTGGATCTTGCCCAGTAAACATTTTAGTAAAATCTAAGCGTTTTGCATAAATTTTACTGTATTCGTCCAATGCTGGCACAGCAGTGGATTGAAAATCAAACACAGTTTTATTAACTGTTTGATTTCCATATTTAGATCTATAAACAGCAAAAGCTCCAGCAATATGTGGTGCAGACATAGAGGTACCCGAAGACGCACCATAAGTGTTGTTTGCTTTAGAAGAAGTTACACTTAAACCAGGAGCAGCAAAAGTTGTGTATTCACTTATGTTTGAAAATGACGTAACTTTATCTGTCCAGGAAGATGTAGCAGCAACACTTACTGAATGAGAAATACATGCAGGAGCAGACATTCCAACAGAGTAGGAATTTCCAGCAGCTACTACAGTAGCCACATTTGCATCTTTTAGATCCTTAATAGCTTGAGTCATTTCTGGAATAAAATTGTCACAAGTATTTCGAAATATTGAACTAGTACCCAAGGACATATTAACAGATGCAATATTATATTGAGGAACTAATGTTTTAATCCATTCAAGGGCTTTAATGATGTCTTCATCATATGCGCCGCCAGTGGTATCAAAAACATTAATAGCAATTATTTTCGCTTCAGGCGCAACGCCTAGATACCGAGAATTTGCACCTGCAATAATACCAGCTACATGCGTACCGTGCCAATGCACTGGTTTCGCAGCTCCGGATCCTATCATAGATGATTCTCCGTTTGGGCATCGTTCAGAAAAACAAGCCTCTAAAGCAATTCTGTTTTGAAAAAACTCGTGTGAATTTTCAATTCCACTATCAATAACCGCGACATAAACATCTTTACCTTTAAAATTCAAAGAATGCGCTTTATTTGCTCCCACTTTAGGTATGGAAACATCCAAAGTCAGATTAAAACGCACAGGTGTTTTAGCCGTTCGCACTTTTGAATTTTTATGTTTTAAAACATTTTCATAGGATATAGTTTGTTTATAGACTTGATTATTGTTTTTGTATTTGTTATATGGTTCTACTTCTTCGTTTGAAATTTTATTTAACGCAGAAGCATTTGAATTAAACCAAAACAAAACCAACAAAAACATTACAAGTACAATATTAATTATAATATATTTTTTCATTTCATTACCATTTTTTCTTATTATTGGCTATTTTATTTTGTAACCAAAGAGGTTTAGGATTTTCTTCATAATATTTAGATATAATTTGACTAGCCATACCTTTTGTCATTGTAGGAGTAATTGCAATTCCAATACGTTTTAGAACTTTACTCTGCGCTAATGTAGGAGCATCTGCTCTCCACGAAGCACTGGAATCAAGTAACGTCAAAGATGAACTTCTGTTTTCTTGAATCCAAGCATCAGAAGCAGCAAAAGCTTCTCGCATATCTTTAGCTCTTCCTAAAAGTTGTTTATTATTATTGCTAGTATTAAAATATACAACTTGCCATCTGCTCAAAGTATCTTGAGAAATTGTCAAAGTTTCATTATCATTAATACTTAATCTAAATTTGTTTTCGGATAGTTCTGCCCATATAAGTTTAGAATATTCCAAAACAACTTGACTTGGAGGAACAGGCAAAAAAAGATTGATTTCTTTGAACTGCAATTCTATGTCTTCAGTAGTTAAGCAGGCTAAAGCCCTAATGGGAGCTTTATATTCAAGTTCTTTATATTGCTCAGCCACTTCTAATAGGTCTTGTCCGTTCAGATTAAAATCAGGAGGAAGACCTAGTAAAGTTGGTAAACCAATTGGCTTTTTGCCTTTAGTGGCATCTGCAATATCTACGATAAGACAATTATCTTTTTGGTCATCAATTCTTGTACCCCTACCCACAATTTGAGTATACAACAAATTAGATTTTGTAGGACGAGCAAGAATGATTGCTTGAATAGAAGGTTCATCAAAACCTTCGGTTAACACTCCGACATTTATCAAAACTGGTATTGAACCATTTTTGAAATTTTGTAAAATTGTTGACCTATCCTCTGATTCAGTTTCGCCTAAAATAACTGAAGCATTTATTTTATTCTTTTTAAAAGTTTTAGCAAGATCTTTTGCATGTTGAACACCGGCTGCAAAAATAACAGTTTTTCTTTTAGAACATAATTCTTTATATGTTGCAACAATAAGAGCATTGCGTTTTGAATTATTTACGGCATCTTCAAGTTGAGATTGTACGAAATCTCCATCGTTAACTTCAACAGATGTTAAATCTGTATTTGTCTTAATTCTATAACCAATTAATCTGGTTAAATAACCTTGTTCAATTAGATCTTGAATTGTTTTATAATAAACGATTTCCTGAAATACATCTATTAGCCTTGTAGAATCAGATCGTTGAGGTGTTGCAGTTACGCCTAAAAGAATAATAGACTTAAAATAATCTAATATTCTTCTATATGAAGGCGCTGCTGCGTGGTGGGCTTCATCAACTACAATTGTTTTAAAATAATTTTTAGAAAATTTCTTGATTCTTTCAGACTTATTTCTGCCCAAAGTAGGCACGCTAGCTATGACAACGTCAACATTGCCAGCGTGCTTTTCAGCCTGTTCTATTTCAACAATAAGATCTGGATTTGATAATTCAATCTTATCTTTGGCTTGCTGCAAAAGTTCTTCTCGATGAGCAAGAACAAGCATTGGTGTAGATTCTTTTCTAATTATGGGTAAATAGCTAAATATTACAGTTTTACCAGAACCCGTAGGAAGCACTAGTAATTGCTTTGAAATGCCGCTTGCTTCAGCATCTACAATTGCTTTAAGAGCTTCCTGTTGATACGGTCTTAAACTGAACATATTTAATCTTTCTGAGAATAAGTATCTTCCATAGATATAATTTCACTAGCAATAGATTTGCCAATTCTATTTCTATATTTACTTTTATCATTCACTAACGCATAATATACCACAGTATTACCATGTTTAGATAAATAATACTTTTTATTCTTTTCATTTACAACGCTAACTTGTGGTATGTTATTTGTAATATCTAATTTTTCAGTATTCATAAAAATCCTTAATCGGTGTATATTCCTTTCTCAATATGAAATGTTTCATTAGGTGGACTGGCTTCATCCATAATTAATGGAGAAGTACCATTAGCAACTAGATAACTTAGTACATCATTGTATTTAATTGGGGGATTGTCAATGTGAGAATAGACAAACAGCATTTCTACAACAATGTCCCTTATCTCTGGAGTAACAGGAAAATAATTTATTTTATCAGTCCAATGAATAGTATTATTTTGTAGTTGATATTCAAGTTCAACGCAAACACACGCAGTTGAAGTTACAACAAACAAAGGTAGAGATTTTTCAAACTTAAAAGGATACACTTTTTCAGTGTCAAAAAACTTGTTTGTTCTATCAACAACAAAAATAAAACCTTTAGGTTGAGTCGAAGGAACTAGAAATAACAATTCAGATATTGCAACATAGTAATCTTGCTGCACATCCAAATCATAACTTCTAGTGTATGAAACCAAAGTTGTTTTCAAGTTATTATCAATAATAACAACGAAAGGTTTTACGTGTACATTTTTGGCATATTGTGAAGCAAAACTTACATGGATAGAAGTTTTGTGATCGTCAAAATTAGAAAATATATCATAAACTAATTCTTTCAATTCTTCATAGCTAAGATCAGCCAATTTTTTTTCTGATTTTTTAGACATTTAAGCCGCCTTAAAATAGTTTTTTGCTGAAGCATAGGCCAAAGTATATTCTACATTGCCAAATACTGCATAAGTTTCAATAACAAACAGTATCAAAACAACTGCCAAAGCAGCCAAACTAGATGCTGAAATCATCATTAGAATCAACAGAACTGCAGTTGCTGCCCAATTACCCAATAGTACAGCTGCTTTAGTTTCTGGGGATTTAACAAACTTTGTAATTTTCTTAACAACTCTTCCAGTTCGATAAAATACACCATCAATAAATGATTTTCTATTTGATTCAATAGCACTAGCATATTGAATTATTGAATCTGGATTAGTTTTAATGTAATTAACTATAGCATTAAAAGTTACAGTATCATCATTATTATTATTCATATTATTTATCCTTTTTGCGTTGAATATCATCTTGAACATCTGTGTGCATATCCCACACACAGATAGCCAAGAACCCGAAAAATATTAAAACTGGACCTAAGAGTAGTTGTTTAAAAAGAATATTGATAATTATTTCAGTCATTTGAGACTCGATTCAAAATAAAAATTGAGATTTAAGATAGGTTTTATAATAAAAAAAGAATACAAAGTCCTGGATTCAAACTGACTTATTGCTGTGTCAATCTGAATCCAGGATCTCTGTATGCCTACCGGTTATTACTTAATATTCAACGGTCGCAAATCAGACACCACCGATGCTACAGGCGGTGACGTATGACGGATCGTTGAATAGTTCTGATGATGTTGCTGGTATTCGTATGGGTCGTTAAACTCAACGACATTACCATCAGAATCTGTATGTTCCCATCGGTTCACTACAATATCAATCACTTTAGTTTTTCCGTGTTTGTCAACGTCTAATTTCAACATTGAACCAATACCATAGAATATGAAAGCACGTTCTAGGTAAGGGTATATTGTTTTGTTCATAACAATTTGATCGGTAACTGTACCGATAGTTGTTGGGAACTTTATGGAAGAATGCAATAACGCCAAAACATAATCGTGTTGATCTTCGATACGTTCGAAGGTTTCAATGTGATTAGCAATTTTGTCATATAGCAATTCCCATGTATCCCTAGCGATGGAACCTATAAAAGATTCTGATGTCATATTCGCTTCGTAAATCTCTTTACGAAAACGACGAATATCAGCCTGGGCATGTAGAACTAAACGTTCACCAAGCTTTTCTACCATTGGAACAGGTCTGGCATTGGTTTGAGCCCACTCAACGACTTTCTGTGCATACTGTTTATAGTATTCAACGCAAAGAGCAGCCATTTGAGTGATCTTACCTTCATAAAGTTCAACATCGTGTTCGCGATAACGATACGCGAAACCACGAGTTTCCCAATAATGTTTATCAATCTGTTTGCCAGAAGCAATCACTTCACGAACAATCATATCAGCTTCTCGGTCAATTGCGACACGATCATCTGGATCATCCGTTTGGGTTGTTCCGTCAATTGCAGATTCTAGGCTGCAAACCTGCAATGGGCGATGTTTAGCAAGAGTTAAGCTGTGAAGCATAACCGCATTAACATAACCGCCCACATTGCCAGTAGTCATTGTGTTCTGAACATTAAGCAAGAAATCTTCCACTGAATAGAATTCTGAATATTTTATCTGCTTAGGATTGTTTTCACTAGGCAGACCAGTGTAAGTTACTTGCTTTGTCCGAATTGCTTCGCTCAAACGCAAAGGCCATTTGCGTCCGTTGACTTTAGGAAACGAATGCTTGTTTCCTTTTGAGTCTTTCCAATAAGGAAATGGTTCTTCTTCCACGTATTTAAACACGGTATATTCACCATAGCCATTTGGACAACGAATAGCAAACACAACTTTTTGCCCATTCATTTCGCCGCCTTCAATCTCTCGATAAAAGAGCTTAAAGAAATCGTCAGCATCGTGACCGCCGTGAGATTCATACATCTCAAGCCAATCAAGATCATTGACAATATGGACGCCTAGATCTAGGCTACGACGAATAGTAGATTGCTCTACCATTCCATCCCAACCGCACATACGAGCAATAGATTCTGGAATAACCTGCTCGTACAGTGCGCACGGAATGGGAATGCGCTTTTGCAAAGGTTTAGCATGGGACAAGGCTAAGGTTTGAAACAACCAAGGTGAATTGGTAATATTCAAACCCATAGCAACCCATCGATATCCGACATAAGTCATGCGAGCATGAAGCTCCTGATCGTCTATCTTTTCACCTTCGTGCCACAGGCGACTATAAATTCGCTTGTAGTCAGAAAGTACCCTACCTTCAGTAATGTCGTTAAACATCTTTGTATATTCTTCACGCAGCCAATATTCCATATCAGACTTACGAAACAATTTGGGATTGTTAATTACGGTTTGAATGTCCGTATTTGCGTAAGGCTTTGGCCATTGTGGTTCTGCGATGAAATAACAGGCTTTCTCATTAGAAAGTTCTTTCTTGATATTAGCTTTAGATGTTATAACATCAATACCTTCAGGAAGGTCGCAAACAAAGCAATTACCTTTAATCATTCCAATAGGTCCAATGATACGAGCATTGTACCCTTTAACACTACGAAAATCGTTTATCATTTCATTTCGTAAACGATCATCGTAATAGTACTGTTCCGGATCAGTTGATTGATCTGGCAAGTATACTGGAATGTTAGCAATTGCTTTTTCCAAAACACGTACACTTATTGCAAATGCACCATCCAAAAGTCTTTCAGTAACTTCCGGAGATTGCATGTACAAAGGAACTTGATCATTTGGATTGACAAAGTCATAATCAGTGTAATAAGTATCATCTACTACTTGAATGTTAAGTTCATCAATATCAAACTTAGCAGTCAAAGAAGTAGGGCGATGTAACTGTTTGCCACGCTTAGCGGTTTTAGCACCACCCTTAAGAACAAAACCTTGTTCAGCAAAGGCAGAAAACCAACCAGTTTTCTTGCCAACGCGAACAAACATAATTTTGTTCTTGTCAACAATACCGTATTGAATTCGAGGATGTTTAGCAATAGCTTGAACAATATCAAATTCACGGCTGTTTGCAGGCAGCGGCAAAGCAGCTACTTGTACATCATTAGCATCGATATCATCATTCTCAATGATATCTCGGATTAGACCAATATCGTAAAAACCATATTGGTAATTCTGTGAACTCCGTAAAGGGCCACCTTTGAAGAATGACATACGGGTTTCGGGTTTATATGCTTCTAACATTTATCCTCCTTACAGAATAAATATCATGTTATGTATATGATTTTGGCTTTGTATGTATTTCTAACAATTACTTAAATTAATTAACTTTGATTTTAAAACATGTACCATTAGGTTGTAAGTTGTCATTTTCTGAAACAGTTTCCAACCAAAACGGTAAATTTTGTAAAACATGATCGTTGAAATAAAACTTTTCTTTAGACATACAAAACATATAAATATTTACAGAATTAGATAGTGTTGTCATTGGACCATTTATCTCCCAGATGCGAAAATGAGCATCTTCAGTTTGATATAACTCAGGGTTATCATATCTGTTCACATTATGCTCAATTAACATTCTGCGATATATATGTTGAGAAACACTACGCAAATACTGCAAATCTATATAAGATATATATTTGTAATATTTGGTTTTTTTATGTAGAAATTTATATATGTTTCTATATGTCTTTGTGTTAATCACAATCGTTGCTTAATAGTTCTTCCGCAGACTCTTCAAGCAATTGATGATTAACAGATTTATTAGAACGATTTTCCTTAATAAATTCTTTAGCATTTTCGTATGGTGTAGCGATTATTTCTTTACCAGCTTGTGTCAAAACAGTTCCTGCAATGACTGAGCTAGCTACAGCTCCACGACTAACCTTTTTGGTTGCACGCCAAACGCCATAACCGGCGCTAGCTACAACAACAGCTGGGAAGACGAGTCCCCACCGACCAGTTTTACGTGCAGCTTTACCAAGATAATACATGGGTTTCATATTAACTTACTCCTTTGTTGATTTTAGTATAAATACGGCGAGGAATCCACAAAGGTGCTGTTATTACTTTAACAACACCGTATGTAATCTTGCCAAGGTCTGAAGCGGGTTCAGACAACTTTGATTTCATATGTTGCATTCTATTTCTTTCAGGTGTTTTCTTTGCTTTTTCACTATCATAATTCCAGTACAGATAACTGTAACCTGGAATAGTCAAAAAGGTTGAAACAACACCTGCGGTCATAGCGATTAGACCTTGAGCTCCAAACGCAATACCAATAAGATACGACAAAAACATAGAATTTATCAAGTTAAAAAGTTTGCTTTTGTAACTCCATTGCCGCCATATTGGAATGCGTGCAGCAATCATTAGCTCCAACGCCGCTGAGGTAATAGCTAGCAAAAACACCATCACTAACATATATTAGATTCTTCCTTTATCGATTGCATCATTGATTTCATTAATCATTTTAGGTGTCAAATCATCATCTTGAATGATTGATAATCCACCATTAGGATATGAAGTATTATGTCCGTAGTCAGCTATTTCTTCGGCTTGTTTTAGCGTAGGAATATTGACCGCATAAACACAGTCGTCAATGAAATCGACAACATGATAAAAGGGTTTATTTTTCATGTAGAACACCCCACATTTTGATTTTTGTAAATGCTGGGTGTTGTATTTTGTTAACCAGCCCAGCGCTGGTAATTTTCTGCTATACAACTAAAGCAGTCGTACGAATTGCTTATTACTTCTTAAGGTATGCCATTACTGAATCAACAAGAACAGAAGCAGTCGCAACTGCAAGACCAGATCCGACAACGTCGACCCAGGCCACAGTTGAACCAATTCCGTAAGTTCCCAATACCGAAGTATCGGTCAGCCAGACAAGACCAATTGAAGCAAGAGCGAAAAGAATTTCGTCCTTACCAAAGAATGGAATCTTGTTCAATGGAACGATGTCAGTTGCCACGCTAACAACCCATTGTGCGATTAGTCCAAGAAGGACAACCAGTGCTACCATGTACATATATTTTCTCCTTATAAGATAATATACTATTGTTTATTTATTACTTTGCTTATTATTATTTTATTCATCCTCAAGAAATGCATCTTGAGAATTCATTGTGCATATCTCTGTATGGGTGACAAAGTTTTTTTTACGATTAAACTAATCATTCAAGAAAGACTTATCACAACGATGAGCCCATTCTTTACCCCACGTACATGGGTCCCAAGGTCCCCACCCTGCTAAATCATATAGCAGTTTGCCTGCTTTAAGATTTGTAATAGGATCCAATAAAGGCTTCTGTGTACAAATACTCATTTTTGTACACAATGCAGCCCATTTGTTTCTTTTAAGGTTATAGTTGATTCCATTGATTTGTAACAGGCCAGTGTCTGAACGGTGGTTCCATTCAGATACCCTGACAAAATTACAGTTCTCATCAACGACATCGCCGCCACGACGGTTGGGGCAACCGCCAGATTCTCTCAAAATGATTTTCTCAAGATTTGGCAGGTGCTTAGTTTCCCAACCGGCTTGAGCGGCTAATACAGGTAACCAAGAAACATCTCCGTGTTTAAATTGGATGTTATGATATGGGGAATTAATTTCAGATTGAATTAATTGAAATCTATCGATTTCTGATTGATCATTTTGAACATTCTTTACAACCGTCGTTTGTACCACAAGGGTACTAGGAGGCTCCGAATGTAAATCATCAATAATAAACAATCCGAAAGTATTAAATATAACTAATACAATAGCGCCTAAATATTTTGCTATCATCGTTATCGCTCCTTTTCGTCTAGTTTGGCAATCAAATTACGATTGCCATTAGTATGGCGCAGGTTGCGAACCCGAAGATGTGCGGACACTTACGAGATGTCCTTATCACAGATGGCAGGCTGCCAATCTCCGACTTCACAGTATTACGGTAGATATTACTTTTCTACTGTATCTTTCTTTATTACAGTATATCATTTATATATTGGATTTCACAACTCGGGTTAGTGTATTAAACTAACCCAAGTTATACATACCTGCAAATGATATATTTATTATATAGTAACTTTAGTTTAGTCTAAATCTATATTATTATTCAAATAACTTGAATCTTGCATTGCATTTATTTGATAACGCCCTTTACCAAGGGAATTAAACATTGCTGGGTTAGTGCGTATAAACACATATACATTCTGTATTGTGCACTGAGCAATGGTTGCCAGTTCCTGTACAGTATGTATTTTTCCAGCATTGTTATTCAAATAATCTTGAAGTACAAGAGTCTTCTTTGGTTTTCTTGCCATTTGATGTTCTCCTTATAGGTGTATAATGGTATATATATTATAGCACAGTTTGAATACTTTTTTCAAGAAATATTGAATTTTTGTAAAAAGTCCATTACAAACATAATTATATAAGGTATCACATTGTGACTAAGGTATATAAAATCAATAGTCCAACATTTTTCAGTTTTTTTCTCCGATTAATTTCATGCTATCAACATACGATATAGCGTCTTTTAGCATGTGTTGAATCGGTTGAATGGCAATGTGTTGCCATCCATTGGGCAAGCAAAGATATCCAGAAAAAGAATTGTCTTCTTTTTCAATAATATAAATATCTCCTGCACTGCCAGAATAAAAGTCAAAATACATTTGAAGCTTTTCATACCATTCATTTAAAGAATTGTTTCTTGAATGTGTATTTGTTACATCAAACGCATATTCAAGAAATGCTTCGTCGTCTTCTTCATTTAAATTTAGTGGGAAAGAACAGATCTTTTTGAAAGAAACTGTTTCCAAATAACTCAGTCTTTCACACAAAACTTGGGAATGAAGAACTTGCAAATTTTCTGCAGTTTTATTGTTTGCTTGCAGATGATAAATTGTTGTTGTATTGTACATAATGTCCTTTCTATTATGTGGTATGGCCCCTGCCGCTATTCAGCCTACAGAAACGAACCAAAACTTCGGGGGGAAGTGCTTCTCGCCTAAATTTTGGGAAAGGATATCGTTTCCGTAGACCGAATAACGGCAGGGGTATTAAACTATTTGGGTATTACAATTGGCGAATTGGCAAAGCGGACTGCCTGTACGTCAGACAGTGAACCGCTTGTTGGTATTGCCTCAAAGACCGCTTCGGCCTTCTTTAGTTCGCCGAGTTTATTCATTTGGATAATGGTATCAGAAGTAATCTTTGATGTGCTCAAATAGATTTCGCACCCGGCTGCTCGTAGACGGTTAACCGTTTTACGGACAGTCGGCAATACAGTGCCTGTATTTTTAATCAAATTGATTACAGTGGTTGGTCGACCGCTGAGAATCATCTTAGCTGTTAAAGCTCCACGACCAGTGGCTGATTTCTTGCTTGGTTCAAAGAAGTACAAAGCAGACAAGAACTGTTGAGCTTCAGGGCTCAATTCAATATTGCTATCGATCTTAGCAGTCTTTGTGGCAGCTTTATTCTTATTGGACTTTAAACCATAAGTCGCAACAACCTTACTGGTCGTTTTAGCTTTTGGGATATTGTTCAGTGCACGCTTTACAGTTTGAAGTTGATCCTGTTTAGATGCAGGAATAACTGCAACATTGCGGTCAGCTTGAACAATGGCTAAGAAGGCAGCGATTTCCTGAGGGCTGCCCTCTATCTCAATGTTATTCCATACTGTTTTCATGTTATTATCCTTTTTGTTTTATATTGTTAATGTATATAATATTTTTATTTGAATTTTTGTATGAATGGCCGGCTGAAAATTTTTTATGAATTTTATCCGTCATTACATTAAGACTTATGCTTATAGCGATAATAGTCTTTAATTTTTCTCATTACCATTCAATACGATTTTTTTTTTTTTACGTAGAGTCGGGATGGCAGGATTTGAACCTGCGACCTCTTGCTCCCAAAGCAAGCGCACTAGCCAAGCTGTGCTACATCCCGCATTAGCAAAGCTGTGATAGTTCACTATGTTAATCTTTATGTATTGTGCATTAGACAGCAGAGTTCTGTATGGGTGTTTGTCTTATATGATATCATAATATCATCTATTAGACAACAGAACAAAGTGGGGTATTGTGGGGAATAAGGGGGAATAGGTTTTGTATACTAACTTATATATGTTGTATATGGGTACCCACCTGCGAGAGGCTGGATTCTTTATTTGTTCAACAAAATTTCTATGTTTGTTCCACGTGGAACATAATTAAATTAATGTTAAACTAATATAACCTATTGTATATGTATTAATTGTTCCAGGAAGCTAGAGTGAGACTATAACCACTATAGTCAGCACTCCAGCTATCCAGATATCACTATGAAATAGTTACATTGTACATCCTCTTAAAGTCGCGTCGCATCGGGTGAAACGCTGATTCAGTGGCGTGTGTTGTGTAAATGGGACCTTCAATATTGGAGGGGGGAATAATTTTGTAGGTACCTGATTTACTACGCTCTACTCTGAAACCTAACCGTGTTAGTTCTTTAAGAACTCTTTTCATTTTAGAGCTTTGATGTTGCCGTGGCATAATATGTAACTCCTTCGTGTAGTTGATCTGCCTGGACAAGTCCTATTATATATCATAATATTTTCCTTTGCAAGTCAGACAATTATTTTGCGCGATTTGAGAGGGTTTGAATTTTAATAAATTAAACTTTTATTTATTCAAATCAATTACGCAAAATGAATTTTAATTTGGGCGCTTCGCGCCAAATCGAATTTAAATAAAGAAAGCCATTGGGATGACAGTACATAATGGCATTCACCAAAATGTAACTGTCATCCCATTGACCCAGTTGTTCCATAACTGACTTAGAAGAGCTGTCCTCTAGATTTCAACAGCTCAAATTCTGCTACTTCGTAATCGGCTTGGGCTTTACCGCCACTCACCGGCTTACAAAGAAGCTCTTCGAAATCAATTTGACTACACCTTGCGGAATAACTTTCATTGTATCCCGCACATGCCTTGAAGTAATCATGTCCATCATGCAAAGAGGCGTGAATTTCCTCTTGCGTGTGATCGATGATTAGCAGTGCTGAATTGCCAAGGTACAAACGAATATAGACTTGTCCACCATTGTAGTGGTAAATCCTTTCTTCGTTTGCAGCTTGTTCAATTATCTTAGCAGCTTGATAATGGCTGATGGGTACGTTATTTGACACGACGAATCCCATTCACATTATGTTGCATGCTCGGATGATTTTTCCTTTGCAGCAGTCTTTCAACTAGCTTTTGGCTGTTCTTTCTATGCGTTACCACTTCGTAGGTGAGCAATACATTTAAAGTAACAAGACAGCCAAGAATGAAATTAAGCATTGACTTCCTTCTTTCTGTTAGTTGCTTTGAATTTACTTGCATTCTTATTGCGTGGCTTTGTGATTGCCAAGAAGAGTATCATCCAGGCTGCAAGCCACAGACCGTAGATACCAATACCTTTCTTGTATTTACCTTGGGCAAACCAATATAGCGGCGTTGCCTTCAGATTCCAATTCCAGAATTTCCTTCCAATTGCCATGATCATGCCTCCATTTGTTTTTGTTGATCTGACATTTTTATTGCGATGATTAGGTTGTATAGCGCTTCAAGAAAATCGTCTTGAGTATTTGAGAGAAAAAATTGTTGAAATTTCCAATTGGGGTTTATTAGGTTACCCCATTTATTGCAAGGGCATCCAGTGATTTTATAGTTTGCCCCATTTTGAGATACTTCAACAATAACATAATGTGCGGTTCCAAACCCACTTAACGCTGGCGATATTGAAAATAGCGCTTTGTTAAATATTGGACTTGGAATCGTTCTCACAAGTTGCATTTTCCTCATGCTGCACCATCGTTTCCAAGCCAGTATTCTTCTGTCTTGACGATGAGACGTTTACTTTGAATCATTTTGTCTAAGCACTCGTCACAAATAATGGCTTCAAAAACATTTCCATCAAAATTGGAACCGTAGTTACCAATGATGGTGATGTTGTTGCCGCCAATAATGCAATCGGTGTGTTTCATTTTGTCTGGACCGAATTGAGCATACAGATGTGCCCTTTCGCACACCATGCATGGAATTGCCGGACCGATGTCTTGCGTATAACCCATTGTTATTCCCCTTTTGTTTCGTTTGATAAGAGTTGGCATATTTTTATTACTTTAGCCAAGTTCTTATGGTTTTTGTTATTTATATCTGCATTCCTTAATAGCCAATTAACATCTTTCCTTCGCGCAAAAGGTATATCCATGTTCGAAGTAAGATTCTCTAATTCATTTATTAATTGTGTAATCGTTACTTTTTCCATACTACCTCCTAAGTAGATGATGTTGGATACTGATGATTGATTATTACTTCATCCGCTTTGCCCACTGCTTATCGCAGTAGTGCGGATCGAGTTTGTCCAGAACGCGTATTACATTGTACGCCTGTTCTGCTAGAACCCCAGAAACAGAGTACATAACCAAATGCAACTTGAATAGCAACCACTTCATGATCACTCCTTAGTTTGATTTTGGAATACCAAGTACATTCATGTCGTCTTTTTCAATGATGGAAACCCAAACAATACGGCACAAATCACAAACCCAATGTTTGCGTGTGCTGTCAATGATCAGGTCACAATCACTAACTTCGCGTTCTTCAGTGAGTGTTAGTTGTCTTTCTCTCATCCGAACATTGTGTATCGTGCATTCCATTACCGAATCTGTCCATTCTCTTAACATTGTTTTCTCCTTTGTATGCGTTGTAAATAATTCGAGATAGGGGCCCTGTGCGTTGCCTTGAAGACGACAACACACTCCGACATCCTTTGGGTCGGGCCATAACCCAGTTTACAATAAGTTTAGGTTGCTATACGCGTATCGGCAACCAGGGACAATACACCATTCTCCCTCTATCGTTTGGTTCTTCACCCAACGGCCATTCGCTGTTATGTAATTATGGTGTACAGCAATGAGCAAATTTAATAGAGTGGACGTCATGGGAATCGAACCCATGCGCTTCGGGGGAAGGAGAAGCGATTACCACCAGTCGTCCTTGAAGGCCATTTTTATTTTTAGAAAGAATGGCCAAACTTTCAGTTTAATGAATTACTCTTCGTCGTCGAGGTCAAGGTCACCTAGTGGGTTGCTAGATGCGCTCACCGTTTTCAGTGAGGGAACCTTGGTCGTTGACTCAGTATTGCCATCGCGAACGCTATTGCGCCACAGGTCGATGTTGATTGTTTCACCATCAACCGTTAGGTCAAAGCGTCCACAAGGGGCGTTAGTCGGAGCATAGCGGTCAGTGTACTCAATCTGTTTGGTAACAGCATTGGTTACAGTGATTTGCTGAGAACCCGACCAAACTGCCGTGTACTGCATGGACTGATTGCGCAGAAGCTTAATCTTTTCGTTAATTTTCTTAATCTTAACGTCAGACAAGTTCTGGTTGTTATCCAGTTCATGTTGCAGGATGTTGGCGTCGGCACGCTGGGAAGTGACACGAGCAAATTGACCATTCATTGCGTCAACTAGATCGATGAAACCCTGACCAGTCGTTACCTTTTCACGGTCGACTTGACCAAGCTCGAAGAAAGTCACCGGAATACCGGTATCGTGCTTAATGGTACGCTCCATGCGTTGTGGGCGCGAACCATCACCGATTGCCTTCTTCATTGCTTGTACGTCATCCTTTGCGCCGAGGTCGCGGAACAAATTGAAAGTATACTCAATCTTATCCGGATCAGCACCCATCTGCTGGAAGTACAACGGGAAACCATTCAACGTGTAGTTCAAACCAATACGAGTCAGGTGAGCAAGGAATGCCTCAGTCTCGTACTTTGTTTGACCAACTGCGTTAGTCATGTTTTGCCATACTTCATACAGTGGAATGTACTTACCACCATCTTCGACAAGAACTTCCATTTGCACAGGGCTAAATGCACCAGTGACAATGTAGTAATCCGGCGAAGGATTATTGCTTGGCTGCTTGCGTGTCTGACGCAGCAGGCTCAAACGGGTCAACTTAGCCGACTTCAAGGTAACAATTGCATTGACTTTTTCTGAGCCAAATGTACCTTTGAATGGTGTCTGCTTGTCAACCCGAAGGTTAATTGTATTGCGAGTGAGTTCCATCGCTTCTGGATTGATAGCAAACGCTTCCAATCCTTGAAACTGGGAACCCAACTTAGCATAGTCTAATGCCATGATAGGGTCTCCTATATTGTGATGTGATATGATTATTTATTACTTTTGATGATGACAGCCGGCTTATCTGGCTGATAAGCGACTGCCAGCACTTGTGTATGTGTTACTTGCTTTCGTTGTAGCCTTGCTTAAAGGATTCGACACCCTTTTTGCTGGCTTCAACAGTCTTCTTCGGCAACTGCGATGCTTTCTTTGCACCCAATACGCTGATGTTGACTAGCCTTTTGGTAACACGACCTGCTTTCTTTGCAGGCTTATTGCTGTTGCTTTCTTCATTGTTAATAGTCACTTGAGCCTCCTGGTCCAAATATTAGTGACAATAACCATTCAAAGAATGTTTCAAACATGAATTGTCCTTGTTGTAGAAGGGATACAATGTTTATTTATTTCTTTGGATGTGTTTCTTTTTATGTGGCACCTAAGATGATGTTAAATATTTTTTTTTGTATTCAACATCAGTTAAGTGAATTGAGAAGAGCCAATAAGAGAGTAGAAATACCATTGAGCGGTATAGTTGCGCACTCTGTACTTATTGGCTCTTCCCAAAACTTTGAAGCTATATTACTCGTTGTTCAATCAGTCGGCTAGCTATCTCACCGGTGATTATGTCGTTGACTGGGAATATGAAAGCAGGTGTTCCATTACCTGCTGTCGTATACCCAATCCACCAAGCGTTCTCGAACATCAGATGTGGTGTACCGTGTCCCATGAAGAATACTCCACGACGAACACGACAACCACGCCATGCGATACGTGTAATTCCATGCCACATACGCATAATCGATTCTGCATGGATACCTTCATCGGCAAGTCCATCTAGCAGAAAAGCTGATTCTTCGTCCCTTTGCTGTAGTATCTGAGCATCTTCTTCTTTTGCCCAGTGTAATACAGCATCGTTTAAACGCTTTATCCGTCTTTGAACAACATCGGCATTGTATTCCGGTGTCATTTATTCCTCCTTCGTTTGGGTTGTTAGGATTTTTAGAATTGACGGTCCAATTTCTCCAGTACATTTTCGTCTGCGCATCGCTTAGACATTTCGTTCATGTACTGGTCAAGAATTGCGATTCCTTGTCCCATACTAACACAGGGAAACTTCACTACAGCATCTTCACCATTTTCAACTGCTGATTGAAAGTAGATCTCAACATCGAGTATCCGCCTAACAACCATTGCTCCAACAGTTAACTGGTCTTCAATTACATGCATGTGCTTAATCCAGCCAGCGGGTAGTTGTTTGTCGTCATTCCTGTACACGTCGAATGAAACATAAAACATTTCCAACGTGTCTGCATCAGCACATTCTGATTTTGCAATTTGAAACACTTCGTCTTCGTAATACACGTTATCGTTTTCTTCAATTGTCATTTCTTCCTCCAGTTTGAGATGAGTTTTATATTTTTACAGATGTACCCAAGTAACGGTTACGGGATTTTTTAGGTCCAATAAAGTTACTTGGGTACATAGGTGCTTTGTTTTGGCCAGCAGCAACTCTGGGCAATAACTATACAAACGAAATCGCGAGGATTAATCGAGTATAGCAACCAAATGGGTTTCGTCAGTAGCATAATAGATCCCATACAAGGGCTACATCATACTACGCTACTGACGAGAATGGGCCAGTCACGTATCACCTCCGTTGTAGTCAACCAATAAGCTACAACGTCAAGCTTACGCTTCCCCAGGGAACTGGCAGTGCCCTCTTTAAGTCTCATTATCGGTCTCCTAGGGGCTTTTCGACACGCAGCCACACCGATACATCTTGACTTAAAGTTGAATCTAAAGCAGTGTTGCCATTGCAACTTTATGTGGCTGCTAACCCCACCCCTAAACACAATGAGACTGTTTAGGTGTCTGGCGTTGGACTTTGGAGAGAACCACTCCCATCCCTCATTACTGAGATATAACCGTTTAAAGTGGTTACCAACTTTTTTTATTGCCTATTATGGCTATTTTTTGGAGGGTTGCCAACCCATAATAACTGTAAGGATCTTTCGACTAATGTTGTCGATACAATACAGCAACCAAATCAGAGCAACCCCCCGACAGCACCGAAGTACGTGTCGCTCGTCAGCGCGTCAATGCCGTCGGAGGGTTGCCAAATCAGAGCAGTTTTGATACCGTGCGCACGGCTCTTATATAGTTGTACCTATACAAGAAGGGATGCTCAGCCCTACAATATTTCTTTGATTAATCCTTGGGATTTCATCCAATCCCAACGCTTTTGGATGATGTCACTGAAAACGGTGTCACGCTCTATGTATGTACGTGCCTCCATTACTAAATCAGCTTCATCTTCCGTTAATCCATGAAAGCGAATGTACATTTCTTTCTCTTTCATGAAATCATTTCCCGTCACTTCATCAATTCTCTTGTTCATGTTTTCCCCTTTGAATGAGTTTTTGGAAACTAACTCTCGATTTTGGGATTTCAAGAGTTATTTTTTGAAATAAAGAACAGTAAATCCAACGAGTGATGATGCGTCTTCGGCCACACCACCACCCGTTGAATTATACTGCGAGCGTCTGTCTGCTCTAGTTCACGCCTTGTCGAGGTCCAAGTCGTTACCACCGCGATGACCACGGATGATGACTTTCTTGATTTTCCCTGACAGGTTGAACACTTGTCCCTTCGGTGTCGACTTCACGCAATCGGCAACAGCACGGCTCAGTTCTACTTCGAGAACCATCACCTTACCACTTGCCTTTGACGAGAGATACGGCTCCTTCTGACCCTTTTTCTTGGTCTTCTTGAGCTTCGTCTCCCATTTGCATCCATCCTTTTGACCAATGGCCACGATGTCCTTCCACGTCTCGTTGGTGATCGCGTAGGACTTCAATGGCACTTCGGGCAACCTTCCGAACATCGGTGTCATCTCATCGGAAATCGTGAGTGACATGAATGTCTCTTTGGTCGGTTTGCCTGTCTTTTGGTCAAGTCGAGCACGCTTCTCAGCAATGCTGACCCTTACCTGGACTCGATTGTTCATAGTAAGCTCCTTTCAGCTAACTTGTTGGAACAACTTCGGGTTTCCCCTAGCCCGCGGAGCGGGCGTAATCCGGTTTAGAATAAATCAAATTTGGGAAATCATATAATTCCCAATAAAAAGAAGAGATAGGGAGTATATAGCCTATTCTTCATAAACTTAGGAGAAAACCAGCCCCAGCCCTGTCACAGGCAAAAGTAGCTTTTTCTTCCAATATTCAACGAACCCGGGGTAGTGCTCACGTACGATGCGAGTCACTACCCCGGAAACGAGGCACAGGATTATATCGCCTCCGAATCACCCCTTTGGCCTAGGCCTAGGAATGAACGGAATGACCGGATTGGTTAGATCCGGTCCTGAGGTACCCGAGGGGTACCCGAGGGGCGTACTCGCAGGCTGAGCACGTCGCAGACCACCCGGTATCGGTTGGGGTATTTGCCCCCAGCGAAGTCCGGTGTGACTGAAACGATGCCCAGCTCGAACTCGACCACGAGGTGCGATGCTGCCCGCTTGCCGGACTTGGAGGTCGCTTTGCCCTTGGGCTTAGCTGACCACCATGTCGCGGTGAAACGAGAACCATCGGCCTTGCGGCGCGGTTCGTTGTGCTCGTACAGGGCGTAACCCAGACGACGTTCCACGGCTTTCACGATACGTCGGCTGCCCGCGTCGTTCCGGAAAAACCGGAATGTCGCGTCCTTTAGGGAAGCAATCGCGAGGAGTGGGGCTCCTTCGAATGCCGTGCCGAGCGTGAAAGCCCAGTCCGTTGCCTTGACCTTGGCCGGTGAAGCCTTGGTCTTGGACGACTTGGTGCGACGCTTGTCAGGCGTCACCTCCTTGTCGTTGGTCTTTGCCCTCTCCACCTTGAAGAAGGTGAAGAAGCCCCGGGCGATATAGCCCGGGTTATTGGTTGAAACGCTCATTTTTGCGTTCCTCCTTGTTTTTGGTGAAAGTGTACGCTCTTCCACATAGCGCCAGCATGTTGATCTCGAGACGGAGCGGGGGCCCGTCTAGCTCCGAAGAGCAAGGATATGCTGGTTCATGTTTAATGTGGTGCCAGCTGCACAGCACAGCCCTTGTAAAACAGAGGGGCGACGGGACCTGTGAAGACCCGCTTAAAAAAGAAGGACCGGGGAGTGTATAGCCCGATCCATCATAAACTTAGGAGAAAACCAGCCCCAGCCCTGTCACAGGCAAAAGTAGCTTTTTCTTCCAATATTCAACGAACCCGGGGTAGTGCTCACGTACGATGCGAGTCACTACCCCGGAAACGAGGCACAGGATTATATCGCCTCCGAATCACCCCTTTGGCCTAGGCCTAGGAATGAACGGAATGACCGGATTGGTTAGATCCGGTCCTGAGGTACCCGAGGGGTACCCGAGGGGCGTACTCGCAGGCTGAGCACGTCGCAGACCACCCGGTATCGGTTGGGGTATTTGCCCCCAGCGAAGTCCGGTGTGACTGAAACGATGCCCAGCTCGAACTCGACCACGAGGTGCGATGCTGCCCGCTTGCCGGACTTGGAGGTCGCTTTGCCCTTGGGCTTAGCTGACCACCATGTCGCGGTGAAACGAGAACCATCGGCCTTGCGGCGCGGTTCGTTGTGCTCGTACAGGGCGTAACCCAGACGACGTTCCACGGCTTTCACGATACGTCGGCTGCCCGCGTCGTTCCGGAAAAACCGGAATGTCGCGTCCTTTAGGGAAGCAATCGCGAGGAGTGGGGCTCCTTCGAATGCCGTGCCGAGCGTGAAAGCCCAGTCCGTTGCCTTGACCTTGGCCGGTGAAGCCTTGGTCTTGGACGACTTGGTGCGACGCTTGTCAGGCGTCACCTCCTTGTCGTTGGTCTTTGCCCTCTCCACCTTGAAGAAGGTGAAGAAGCCCCGGGCGATATAGCCCGGGTTATTGGTTGAAACGCTCATTTTTGCGTTCCTCCTTGTTTTTGGTGAAAGTGTACGCTCTTCCACATAGCGCCAGCATGACGGAGCCGGAGCCGCCTAGCTCCGAAGAGCAAGGATAGTGGTTAATCTACGTGCAACCACAAAAGCACGTGTCCACGTAGTGATGGAACATTACTGCTCCTGCTTTTACGCCCTCTACGGTCTAGGCGGCGGGACCTGTGAAGACCCGCTTAAAAAAGAAGGCCATCTCCCCAGAGGGTAGGGAGATGACCTTCTTCTGCCGTTTACGGACGACCCGTCAGCGGCAAACTGGTATTACTTTGATTCGATCGCCGGCACAATCAACTTTGAGTTAATGTGCAAGTAACCAAGATCGGACTTGTCTAGATCATTGGCTTTCATAATATGATTTACAGCATTGGTCATATTGCCGGAGCAAAACTCCCTTGCTGCACCATACACGTTGCCATTCTCATAGACGTGATACACACCAGCCTTGCAGCTGAATGCATCGTAGTCCTTGGTTTGTTGGTAGATGAACACCAACATCACAGCAATCAATGCTATGATGAAAGCATCCTTCACCTTGTAATACGTATACATGTTCACGTTTACCTCCTATAGTTTACGTGGGCACTCTTGTGAATGCCAAAATAAAAGAGGGGCAGATGCCGAAGCATCTACCCCTCAGTGCCCCTCTTCTTCTTTGCAGCGTTGTCGGCATCCGCTTGTGACACTTGGTTTCTGTTGCCAGGCATTAGTCATGTTCGCCCCGCAAGCTCATCGCTGAGCTCGCATGTTACCTCACGGGCAGTTAGCTAGCCTTGCGAGCTGCTAACCGCGCGCGCACGATATCGCCTTTGCAATTATCGCACTCGCGTCCGGGAGTTTCGTCGATGATATGACAGTAGTCATAAAACCAAACGAGCGTCCGACGCCGAGCGAGATTATTGCGACAGCGATTGCACAAGGCAACGTAGCCGGTGAGAGGTGTCTCAACACCGGGCTTACGCTTGGTCCTGTACAGTGCCGCGAGGTAATAGAGAATGATCAAGATCATTCCTCCATTATCGCTAGTTTTGCTTACCGTTTTCAACAGACGGTAAAATGCCACTATGCCATATAGCATTAGCGCATCAGCGACGCGTACAGGTTCAGTACCAGTATTGTCGGAGTATAGATTACCTCCGCCTGGTACGACTTAGCCGCGCACTGCCATAAGACTTTAACTACCCACAGAAACGGTTCTACCGTCTGTGGAAAAGCCTAAGTATTACCTCTTTTTGGTAATACCAAAAAAAAGAGGGGCAGACGCCGAAACGTCTACCCCTCCCTTAATTGCATGCGTACGAGACATGCATGCTTACGAGTCTCGCAAGACTCACCTGAAGCTAAGGTTGCATGAGATTGCATTGCCATTCACGGACGACCCGTCAGCGGCACGCTGGTATTACCACTATCCGACGTTCTCGAAGAGATCCTCGAACTGATCAGGCAGTAAGCCTGTCAGAAGGATCTTCCACGCGTCGAGTGTGGTATTACGCCAGGGCGAATGAGTATTCGCCGCTAGCGTCCGGTAGTCGTATCCCCGCTTGTCAAGGCTGTATCGACACCTGCGGATTGCCAGGTTGAGACGAGCCAGGTCGGGGCTACCGTTCCAGACGTATTCCAGCTTTGCGCCTTGTCCGTGAACGCCAACAGGAATGTTGTCGGCAATCAACGGATCACGCTCATAGCTGATCATGATCTGGCAGGCCTGCCACTCAATCTGAGCACCAACACGCGAAAGTGCGCGCTGGGCCTCGATCTTGAGTGACACTAGGAGTTTCTCGGCAAACCACTGGTTCTCAGTGATCTGCTCGAGCGAGACTTGCCAATTCTGCTGGATGTAAGCCAGCAGGTCGCCGCATACGAATGCGGCTTGGCGGTTCTCAGAAGAACGATCGACGTTCTCCTTGCTCCGGGCCTTGATGCGGGTCAACCATGTGACCAGCATCGTGAGGATGTCGATTGACGACACCTCACCCTTGGATTTCCTCATTTGATGTTCTCCTTGGTTGGTGTGCAGTTACCACTGCACTGGTTCGAGTACCGTACTCGAGGACGCGCTGGCCGAAACCAGCAAATGGTAGTTAAAGTGCACCACTTATCACTTGCGCACTCATGCGTTGCGCATAAAAAAGAAGGGCAGCCTTGCTAGGACTGCCCTTCTTCGTTAAGTTGGTGTCGTACGATGACACCTACTTATGCTTACTTCCTGTTCCGAAGGTACAGGCCCGAAGCTAGTGGCGACCACAGATATATTGGATGATTACTTTACCCCAATCTGCAGGGGGAAATACGGGCAATCAACGGTCATTGACTGCACGCCACGTGGCTCCGGCCTAGACTAGGTCTAGAACTGGTCTCGAGGTACTCGACGTACCCCGACCGCACGTACCCTCAGGTCGCTGATGTCGGCGTCCAAGTTGCAGAAGTTGCCCTTCTCGAACTTGTAGCCGAACACCGTCAGCGTCAAGACGATAACCTTGTGTGGTTTCGCCTTGGAAGATGACTTGCGCCCACCGAGCCCTGCCGGCGATGCCGACAGGTACTCAGTGCGCTTGCCAGTCTTCTTGCTGACTTGCGTCTTGGAGTACAATGCGTATCCCAGTTTCCGTTCTATCTTGGTCCGAATCGGCTTCCACAGCGGGAGATCCCGCGTGATGGAAAGCTGAACACTCGGGCCAACAACGAAGGGCAGATTGCACCCTTGTTCCGGCCTGAGGTCGAACCTCACGAACGGTTCGAAGTCCTTTTGAGACTTCGCACCGGGAGCCACTGGAGTCATCTTTGTCAAGATGAACTCCCCCACGAACAGTGGTGCTAGCACTGCTGCGGGTTGTGTTGAGTTTTTGGCCATGTCTGGCCTCCTAACTCTTGCTCCTGCAGTGAAGGCTGCAAGTCCTATGGGAATTGAACGAATCCCATTAAACGTGCTAACCGAGCCCGGTTAGCTTGGCATGGCTGTTTAACGTGCGCCACCAAAGACACGTTGCGCAGTCATCCAACTACGCAAAAAAAAGAGGGGCAGACGCCAAAGCGCCTACCCCTCTTGTTTAGGTGATTCCCCTTCCGGGTGGGCTCACCACGAAGCCACGTTTGTAACCCGTAGGTTACGGCCCTTTTGTCATTTTCATGACCATCACCTCCTTTGTAGATGAGTGGGCGAATAGGAACCAAGTTGATTTACTCAATCAACTCGCCGAACAGGAATGTTCGGACCATGGTCTCCTCGTCGGTTAACAACCGATCGAGGATCACATGGCTTGGCGTCTGGCGGTTAAGGGCGTGGTCGACCCACGTAAACCTTCTCGCCGTATCTAGCCTCTTCCAGTCGACCACGATTTCGATCCCCTGGATTTGCAAGATCGGAGAGACAAAGAAGTGTTGGGCGATTTCCACCCATTCATCCTCCTTTGGCATCTCCACTTGCAGTTCGGGATGTGATTTGTTCACATCCTGAACCAAGCCAGAAAGCCACTGCATCAATTCCATCCTGTGACGGCTGGTCATGAGCAGCTCCTTTCTCCAGCACTTGATTGGCAGCTGGCCTCCAACACCCACCTCTTATTAGTGAGCGCAAAAAAAAGAGGGGCAGACGCCAAAAAGACGTCTACCCCTCCTGCTCCTTCCGGGAATGAGCACCCTCGTACACTATCGTACGTACGAACACGTACTGCAAATCTTGATGATAGCGGCAAATAAAAGAGGGGCAGACGCCAAAAAGACGTCTACCCCTCCTGCTCCTTCCGGGAATGAGCACCCTCGTACACTATCGTAGGTACGAACACGTACTTCAAATGTTAGTGTTGATGCCCGCAGTGAGGGCAAGTTCTTTCAGTAGCACGAAACCTCATGCCACACATCCTGCATATCCATTCTAGTACTAACACAATATTCTCCTTTGCTTGTGGTTGTTACTGTCATCGGTATGACAACAGCAAAAAAAAGAGGGTAGGCACACGTGTTGTGTACCTACCCCCTTAATTTGTTGGACGAGCACCTGGTTAGATACGCGGAAGCCTTCTAACCAGATATTCCTCTCTCTCTACCTGCTTTTGGCGGTCGAGAGCCTTCTCACCAGCCCACATGTACAGTCCAAGCCCAATGACTGGCATGGAGATGAACATCAGTAGTGAACCAGCTGTTTGCACCACCTGATTGGTGGTTACGCCAAACATGAATTCATAGGCCCGCTGTGCAATTATCAGCCCCCATGCCATTCCGTTGGCGCAGATCACCATTCCGACGACGCTCAGCACGTTCCACATGCGAAGCTTCTTGTCCTTGAAGCTGTTTGCATATGGCAACGCCAATGCCCCCAGCCCTGCGGAGAATAGTGACCACATTACAATCCAAAGTGCCATGTCTGGCCTCCTTGAATACGTCCGTGTATCTTCACGGCAAGTTACATTGTATAAGCCCACAATGCAGGGGTAGTGGTTAATCTACGTGCAACCACAAAAGCACGTGTCCATGGAGTGATGTAGTTGTTACCAACCACTGCTTTATTACGTCCTCTCCAATCTAGACGTTTGTTTACTATCAGTCGTCCAACAACCTGATAGGCATACCCCATACCCGGGTGGGCTAGTTAAAGGTTTGCAACAACACGTATATCAATAGATCCCCCCCTATAAATTTTTCCCTATCTTAGGGGTATAATGATTTTTATATGTTTATACGAGGTATTGTTAAGAAATCGCCGGCTTTAAAAATAAAATAAATAAATATGATTATAATAGATCAATCACAACAGATACCGCAGGAGGATGCCTTGACTTTAAACTTACCCAATCATTAAAAAGACCCACACAATGCCAAACACACAAAGAATAAAAAAGAAAAACAAAGAATAGACAAATAGTCTAGCTAGATTATTATATTATAATTGAAGTAGTAATATTTTAGAATATACACTGAACGAGACCTGAATGGCAATCTTGCTCGGGGGGCTATGAGTATAGTCTTCTCTATAATAATCCTTAATAATATTTTTCGGTCGTTTTTTCTCCCAAGTCTACGTTGATCGTCGTTAATTTTAAAAAAAAATAAAATTTGTCGAATTCTGATTTTTTCAATATTACTTCAAGAAACGAAAAATTTTTACCTACGATTTGCAATTGATAGAGTTCGTGTACTAGATTATTACTCAATGGCACCAACCACAACACAGGAGAAAAAAATGCCACGTAAAAAGAGAAAAGATAACGATATAGATATAGAAGATTCAATATCACACTTAGAAGAAAACCAGGAAGATCTAAGTGATCTTAAGGAAGAGGGCGGTTCCAATTCCATATTGGATCGATATCCATTAAGCGATTACGAATACGCATTTGATAACTATGATATGGACAATTATGGATACGAGCAATAAAATGAAAAACACTAACACATCTAAAGCAGTATTGATTGATTCCAGATTAATGGTATCTCCGTTGAGAGATGGCTTTTATAAAAGTCTATTAAAAAATCACGATGTCTATACTGTAGATATTTCAGAAAACACTAATTATAAAACTAATTTAAAAACACTAAGAAAGAATGTTTCTGAATTATTTAATAAAAAATATAAACACCGTGTTTTTATAGGATATAAATCTTCGTGTCAATTAGCTATTGATTTAAATAAATCAAATAACGTGTTTGATGCGTATATTTTATTAGACTCAAATGTTCCTGAAAAAACAATTCTAAATCTAATGAACAACAATAAACGTTCAAAAAAAATAAATATTCTTGAAATACATAAAAATAAAAAAGATGTATTTACAGAAATAAATAATAAATATTACAGACAGGGTATAGCTACCATGCTTCCGTTTACATATTCACAAAGAGTATGTAGAGAAATAATGGGATGGCTTACTTATAAGGTATATAAAGTAAACTACTTAAACGATGCAAATGGTGATATCTTTACTCTGGGTCAATAAACACAACAGTATTTAAATCATTAACTATATTTTGGATTATTTCGTCTACATTTTTTTCAGCTATAGACGCGATGTCTACAATCATTTCCCACTGCTCAATTTCAAAGAAAGTAAAACACAATTTATTTTCTTTGTTCTTTAAAACCGCTATAACACCGTTTACGAAGATCTTCTGGATGTTCGTACTCTAGGCAGAGGACAGTATTTTCTTCATGATTTAAGAAAATACTTTTAATGATATCCCATATATCCATATGAGTATAGTAATTCTATATTAAGATAGAACGAGCATATTGAATAAAAGAGTAGGTTGAATTATAATGCCTTAAAGCAAAAATATCTTCCATGACCGAAGGTGTGTAAATAAAATATATATGACATTTATTGCTAATGAAAAAAGTCATTTGATTTACTTATCAAGAAAGTAATCATCATCAATTTGTGACGTTGATTCAACTTCTACTTCTATCCAAATATCATTACAGGATCTACATTCAATTTCATATTTTTGAATACTAGACTCCTTATGTGGCAAAGCAGTGATTTGAAAATTTGGTGGATAAGGACAATCTGGACAAACTGTTGGATTACAATTCATTTTCTATCTTAGCCTTGATTTCATTGCAAAGCGAAATGTCTTCCTTAAGCTTTGTAATGGCAGATTCTCTTCCTTGAGAAAATGACTCACCATTATAATAAATCCATGGACCTTTTTGGGTAAAAAGCCCAAATTGAAAACCAGAATCGAGCAGGCATCCAACGGTATCTATACCCTTGCCGTATAGGATATCAAATTCAGCAGCTTTCATCGGAGGGGCCATCTTATTTTTGCGAACTTTAGCTTTTACTCTAATTCCAACAAAATTACCTTCTTTATCTTTTAGGTCTTCACCCTTTTTAACTTCAAGGCGAACAGAGGCAGCAAATCTCAGTGCAAAACCGCCCGGAGTAGTTTCGGGATTTCCAAACATAATACCAATTTTATTTCTAATCTGATTAATAAATATTACTAATGTTTTATTTTCATTGGCTAGTGAAACTAGCTTACGCATCGCCTTAGCCATCATTCTTGCCTGAAGACCCATTTGGGCAGATTCCATATCCCCTTCTAGTTCTGCTTTTGGTATTAAGCTTGCAACCGAATCAATCACCACAACCCCTATTTCGCCGGTTCTTATTAGTTTATCAGCTATTTCTAATGCTTCTTCACCATATGAAGGCTGAGCCAATAAAAGTTCATTAAGATCAATTCCAAGAGAAGAAATATATACTGGATCTAACGCGTGTTCCGCATCTATGTATGCACACTTAAAATGTTTTTTTTGAGCCTCGGCTATAACATGTAATGCTACAGTAGATTTACCCGAAGATTCCGGACCATATATCTCAACTATTCGACCAATAGGTAGACCACCTATTCCCAGTATGGAGTCAAGAGGTAGGGCTCCTGTGGAAATTGATGGCCACGATTCAGCAGGTGCGTTGCCCAATCTCATTACTGAACCATGTCCAAATTGTTTTTCAAGTTGCGCTATTGCTATTTCAAGTGTTTTTGATTCTTTGTCAGCCATGCATATAGTTTACCACATGTAAACATCTTCTTTCGAATATGTAAAAAAAATAGTAGTGGATTATCGTTTGGCATTTTTGATATACTTATACGAATAAGAATGGAGCACAGTGTAGAATGAATTCAAAACATGAAATTAATTATGATTACCTTAGAGCGGTAAAAATTTTAGAGAAAATTAAAAGTCCTTTTGATTTAATAAAATTCTGGTCGGTTAGTGGACCGTGTATAGAAAAACATCCTTACATAGAAAAAATATCAAAAAAAAATGATTCATAACTTGCATATGGACTTGACAATGCGTTACAATTGTATAGCGCCCCCCCTACCCCCCCTCCCCCATACGTATATGGGTATATTTATATTACTATATAATATAATATACTTATATACTCTTTTAAAAAAATAAAAGAAGAGAGTTGGTAGAAATGAAAATATATCAAATCTATATGCCAGAACTTAGCATATACGTAAAGTTCAAACTTCTTGACCCAGATGAAATTAAAGAGTTCTTAGAAAAACACTCAGAAGCTTCTCCAAAAGAAATAAAAAAAATGATTCTGGGAAATGTTGTTTTTAACATGAAAACAGATGTTGCAGAAGCACTAAGGTCTCTTTCTAGGATGGATGCGGAAAAATGCGTAGAAAGCCTATATAACGGCTGTATAATGTTAAATCCAGGCTTGGATATAGACAATTGGGTTTTTCTCTCTACAAAAAATAGTAACACTAACGATGCTCACGAATTACCAGAAAACGGTGAGTTTGACTTTGAGCATGTAAAAAAAATTCTCAATGCCAAAAAGAGTGCCAAAGCAAATATTAAAAATAAACAAAAAAAGATAACAAAACAAAAATTTCTTGAATTAGAACTTTATTTAAAAGATAATGTTGTTGGACAAAACGAAGCTATAGAACAAATAGTTAATTCTCTTAAAAGATGTCAAACAGGACTTCATGATGAAAATAGACCACTTGGAATTTTCCTTTTTGCAGGAGCATCTGGAGTTGGTAAAACACACTTAGCAAAATGTCTACAACAGTATTTTTTTGGAGACATTAGTAAAATGACAAGAATAGACTGCGGAGAGTATCAGCATAAGCATGATAATCAAAAATTAATAGGATCTCCTCCAGGCTATATTGGTCACGATGAAGGTGGTCAACTTGTTAATTCAGTTAAAAAAAATCCATATTCTGTTGTTTTGTTAGACGAAATAGAAAAAGCTCACGCAGACTTGTGGAATAGTTTTCTTAGAGTTTTTGAAGATGGGGTACTTACGGACGGTAAGGGCGAGCAAGTTAGTTTTTGCAATACGATAATAATAATGACAACAAATTTAGGCAACGAAAAAGTGACCGATAATATACTAGATAATAAAACAGGTTTTACTAAATTGTTAAATGATGACAATAAAACTAAAGAAACTCCACAAAGACAAATGGTTGAAAGAATAACTCACGAGGCAATTAGAAAACACTTTAGGCCAGAATTTTTAAATAGATTAGACAATATTACAGTATTTAATCATTTATCATATAATGATTTTTATAAAATAGCGGAATTGGAATTAAATATAGTTATTGAGAAACTTTCTAAAAAAGGTTTTTCTGCTAATTATACAGAAGACGCAATTAGCGGTTTAATAGACCTGGGTATTAACTCAATTAGAGGAGCCAGAGGGCTGTCCAAGACAAGAAGAGATTTAATAGAAACTCAGTTAGCAGATATGCTTCTGGGCCCAAATATACCAAGAGGTACAATATTTGAAATTAATTATTTAAATAAAAATTTTATTTTAAAAGCTACAAAACCTAAAAAAATTAAAACAAATGCTGATAACACGTAGTAAAATTGATTACTATATAAAAGTATAAAGACAGGAGTTAAACCATGCCAGGATTATTTAGTGGACTTAGGCATCCGATCTCTTCGGCTAGGGCTGGTAGAGCGGGAGCCGGTACATTTAACAGAAACTTTAGAACAAGAGGGACTAGATACGCAATAGGGGCCGCTCGGAGGTACTCACGGAATGCCCGCCGCTGCACGGGGCTAGTAACAGAGCCATTATGGCAAGGGGCGGAAAAAGAATAGCAATGCGGTCTCGCCGCAGGCTACGCCATTGGTGGAATGAGAAATAGAACAAGCTCTGGCCTGTTCAAAGGTCGGAACATCAATGTACGGATTTTAATTTATGCCATTTAATGTTGCGGGCGCTGCTAGGAGTGCATTTCAATCTGCCCGAGAACATGGGAAAAACGTTATGGCGTATCGTCGGAAGACGGTTTGATAAAAGCTAGAGATTTAGATCCATCGCTTAGGGCTACGCTTAATCATAATGGTAAAAGATTAAGAAACTCAGATAGAGTATCATTGTCCGTAACTCAAAACGGAAGATTAAGGGCTCAACCGAGAGTCAACAGAAGAGGTGCTCAGAGTCCAGGTACATTTATAACTAGAGATCAATTCAATAATTCGATTAAAAACAGAAATAGAAGATATGTTGGATTAGGTAGCGTAGCTGGCGGATTGGGAGTGGCAAATATGGTTACTACAAACAATAAAAGATCTTACACGGGACCTTCTTCAAGGATAGTAACACCAAAAGGTCTTGGAAGAAACGCTTAAAAAAAAATGAATGATTGGAAAATTTTTATAAATAAAAATGGCGATTTTGAATTAGCTAATTTTTTATATAAAACAATAAACAGTTTAATGAAACAGTCTTTAGATATGGGAACTCTTCTTTCTGATGATCAACACAAACTAAGAGCCTATAAAGAGCAAATAAAAAAATCGTTTAAACAAAAATGGTACGACATAGCAGAATCTCTTGAGTTTTTTGGCTTAATTGAACAATGCATGTGCGCACTAGACGAAAAAGAGCCATATTGCGAAATATGCAAAGGAGCAAGATACGTAAGCGCCTCGATGCTTTCCGCAAATCAGACTAATGAAATAAATGTTTTTACAAAAGCAGGCTATAGTGTAGATGTGATAGATAAACTTCAGAAAGGTTTGAACGAAGTACTGAACGGAATAAAATAATGTCAAATATTGAAAAAAATACAAAAATAGATTTTATGAAAAGTGTAGAATCTTTAAGGCCTGATTTATTTTTTCCAGAGCAGTGGACTCAGGAAGAAAAGGATAAAGCTTTAGAGCTAGTTCGTCCACAAAAAACAAGAACAACAATGTTCGCGTCTATTCCCATGAGATGCGAAGCAGAACGATGCATATTCGCAGCGACATGTCCGCTACTGAAGGAATCATTAGCTCCAAAAGGTGATCCATGTCCAATAGAAATGTCGATGGTTTCTCAATTTACTTATGAATACATGGAACAACTAGAGGTTAGTCCGGACAATTTAGTCGAAGTTTCAATGGTTAGGGATTTAGTTGATCAAGAAGTTCAATATATTAGAAAAACAAAACTATTAGCTAAAGAGCATTTTGTTCAAGAAAATATTATCGGAATAGATTCCAATACTGGTGAGCCACTTCTTAGAAAGGAATTACATCTCGCGGTAGAATTAGAAGATCGCCTTCACAAAAGAAGAAAAGATTTAAGAAATCAACTTTTGGCAACAAGAGAAGCTAGAGCAAAAGTTGGTCAATCACAATTAGACACAGCCCAGGCAATATCAGACATAATAGATAAAGTTCAATCTATAGAAATAGAAAGAGAAAAAATTATAAAGAAAAAACTTGGGACATACGATAAAGACGATTATATAGAAGCGGAAATTATTGAACAACCTAACAAGGAATAAATAGATGCCCAGAAGTTTTAGTGCCGATGACAGAGCAAATTTAGTCAATAATATAATTTCCCAGGCGCAACAAAGTATTAGAAGTGCTCGGTGGTCCGGCTCAAATGCCGAGCGCAGACCCCATTGGAATTGTTAGGGGAAGTAAAAGAGATTTTAACAGAATGTTTCGGACAAACAAGTAGCGAGTTTGTACAAACATATAAAGACGCTTATAAATTCTATCTTCTGCAGTTAGATACTCCAGACAGAATTCGTAAAGGAGCAGGAGTTAAAAATCAGGTCGAAGATATAAAAAGAAGAAAAGTTTTTGACCTAAGTGTATTGACACTAGATGCCAAAGAAGCGGTTGAGCAGCGCCTTAATCCCATGATAGATAGAGTTATATTGGAAACTGGTGCTCCCGGCCTAAATCTTCCAAGTACAAACCTGTACAGAAATACATTAAGATTTGATATATCTGGAGATGTTCGGATCAAGGCATGCGGGAGCAGTTTTTCTTTCGTTGTTTAATTTTTCTGTGCCAGTAAATAGTCTACCAAATACCACTGATCGTATTTTGCGACTTCCTCCACTTCTGCCGAATCCCCAACAATTTGAAACCATCTTAGGACAATTTGCCGGAACTGGACAAATTGGCACTCCTGGATCCCTAAATCCCTTTGGCAGTATGACAGCAAGCAGTTCAATGAAAGTCTTATTGCTAGACACAGAAACTACAGGAGTTGGTCAAGATAAAGTAGCTCGATCCATAGCAGGCGTAGAAGGAACTTTAAGTTCAAGCGGAATACGATTCGGTTCAAAATCAACTACTATAAAAACATTTTTTAGACAACCAGGATTAGAAGCTGGAGTAGTACAAACTGGCAAAGGTAAAGTTAGCCTAGCAGTAGGCGCCAACATGTTGGAAGGCGCTAGAAATATAGTAGATGTTGTAAATAATCCACAACAAGCTCAGGAAGAAATGATTTCCGTTTTAAAAAAAATTTCTAGCTACGATAGAATAATAGGAAAAAACACATTTTTTGACATAGAAGTATTATTAAATACAGCAAGAAGTATGCCTGGAGCAGAAAAGAATGAGGCTCTTCAAGAAGCACTAAAGTCTTTTGAGGAAAAGGCGTACAGTAAAAATTTTGTTATAGACATAGACAATGCAGCCAAAGCACACCTAAGAGCAAAATTCGATGAGTATGCAAAAGGTGCTTTTGAAGAAGCGACAATAATTGATGACATAATACGAAACAATGGAGTTCTTACTAAAGAACAGGAAAATCTTCGAAGAATGCTTAGAAGGGCTGGACTTGAACTCGGCGACGCCGAGATGCCGGCTGAATCGCTGGTCAGAGACGCGCTATACGCAAGAAAAGTTGGAGCAAGACAACTTTTTGAAGAATTAGAAATGAGTAAACTTGGAAGAGGATTTACTCCAAATTCAATGAACAACATAGTTGCTACTACTAATTTATTTCAACTTATTCACGATGAAGCATTAGGAAATGGTCCTAACTCAGGAGCCGCCGAAACCTTAATGCGATTAATAACTGGAGGATCTCACGTAGCAGAAACGGACGACTTACTTACAGGGTTTTTGGCACAGTACGTACATACAGGCCAATTAGATTTTTCCCCAGAAAACTTAGATCACCTTCCAGTAGGCACTAGAAATTTTGTAAGAGCTGCAAGAAACAAAGTTGCAAATTCGGCATCGCCAACATTAACCACAAATATAGCAGACATTAATCATTTGACTTCTACGTCAAGAGCAGTATTAAGAACTGCTAAAGGAAGAGAACAATTAGGTGTAGCAATACAAACAAAGTTCGGAGATGTATTGGATGATAATGTAATACATGACATCGCCAAGGAAATGGAGAGATCTCAGGCTCAGGTCAGGAGAATGGTTGGCAGACTAAAATACAATCGTTCTAGTGGTAAATATGAAATCTCTTCTGGAGACCCACTTCTTTCAGGATTAGACGCAGATAGTTACATGACTTCTTATGAGGCTAATCAAAATCTTGCAAAACAACGTATGCGCAATGTAATCGACGATGCGTTTTCCAACGTAGCATCGCGCGAACAGCGAGTAGCAGCTGCTAGTATTGTTAATACTGGATTAGATTACGGAGAACAAGGATATCTTGAAAGAGCATCGTTACTAGGTCAAACACTAAAGTCTTCTATAGAAAATTTTGATCAAGCCAATTTTGAAAGTAGACTTGGATCTATTGATTCAAGCAACCTAGTCGAAGCACTGACAAACACTGCTAGAACTCTTCTTTATAGAGATACGCTTGCGCTTCACCAAAGTTTGTCTGGAAGTAAGTCGGAAAGCTTAGTTGAAGCAAATATGGGCAAAATAATAAGAAGTGCTATTGAATCCGGAAGTCCAGGAGCTTATGCAAGATATGCTATGATGATAGGAAATCCGTATGGCGGAGCAGACATGATAGACAGGGTAAGATCAACACAATTGTCATTACTGACATCAGAAACAGCAAGAAGACAAGCGCAGAGAGATGCGAGTTCGAGAAATTCACAACTAGCATTGGGCCAAAGACAAAGACAATCAATATTTTCCAATTTTCAAGAATTATCAGAATTTGGCATGAGCGCTTTTGACTCTCAAGACGTACTTTCAATTGTAGACAATGCCGCCGCCCTTGACGACCCCACATCTAAGACATTTGATAAGCTGGCGCGATCAAAATTACTTGTAGATAGACAGTTACTTGAAGCTATGAAAGTACAAGTGAGTCGGTGAAGCCAGACCGGTGAGTTTAATTGAAGCGATGACAAACAAATCATATCGTGGATCAACATTACTAATGCGTGATCAGACTGACAGTGGAGTATTAGGAGCTCAACTTAATAGGTTTGGCTTTTCCGTTGGCCGATCAGGGCCAAAAGAAGTTTTAAATGTATTCATGGGAGGTCCAAAGGTTAGCGTAAACGAGTCTCGTTTATTGGCTGAGTCACTTTATAGTGCGCTCTTTGAGCAAGTCGCGGCGTCAAATCTAGGAAGCTCAGAACAACAGGCAGAAGCAGAAGCTGCCCAACAGCTAACGGGCAGGGCACCAACAAATCAAAGAGATAAAGAATTAACGAAATTTGGTCGACTAATGACCAATGCCGAAGGTGGTGAGGAAGAAGTAATTGAAAGTCTTTCACGAAAGATACGAGAAGGAGGATTGGTAGCTTTTAGGCATGATTTTGCGGATCAAACTGATCAATTGGACTTTATGGAAAAAATAAGAGCATTACGGCCTAATCGGCGATGGTGGCAACGATACGCTATTTGATTCAACGACAAGAATAGTTCATTCAACAGGTCAAGTAGGCCTATTTGGTCATTTAGAAGACACTAGAATGGAAGCCGTAAGACGAGGAGTTAGTTTAGCAGATCAAGCAGTACATCAAGCATCTAGAGATGAGCGCGCTCTAAGTTCTATGGAAAGAATATCAGAACTTTTAACTCCAAGCCTTAAAAGACAAGTAAAGGATGAAAGAGAAGGTATAGAAGCTGGGCGAGTTCTTACTTCAAGACAAAGACAAATAAGATCGATGTATCAACAAGTTAAAAAACCTTCATTAATTGGACTGGGAGCAGTTACTGGCCTTGGTGTTGGTTACTATATGTACAATAAACATAGTAAATCTGAGATTTATGATGAAACTTTAGAACAACAAACAACAACACCTGCTAGAGCTCCAAGAATGGACATATTGGAAAATTCAGGAAGTCCAGTTTACACAAGAATTCAAGATCCAATGTCGACAGCTGGATTAGTTGGAAATCTAGATAAATCAAAAATAGGACATACAAAAATGGGTTCAGATAAATATAACAACTTATTCGGGATGTGATTAAATGTTAAGAAGCATAGGCAGAAGAGTGGCTAGTGGCGGTAGAGCAGCAGCCAGAAGTAGACGGACTTCAAAAAGGTAGCATGGGATTGCTTATTGGTGGAGCAGCTACTCTTGGAATTTTAAATGGAAGTTCTGGTGCAATAGACGCAGCCTATGATGTTGCTTTTAATGATCCACAAGCAGATAGAACGTTTACAGGAAGTGATATTGGTCCAAAAACACTCGCTGGCATTAGCATGGGAAGACTACCTTTTGTAGGTCGGCACAGTTGAAGGAATATCAAAAGGCAGTTTATATTCTGACGCTGCAGGTATACCGGCTGGAGCAGGTTTAGCTGCTGGAGGAGCAGCATTGGGCACAATTGGTCTTGGTGTTTCCGCAAGAAAATTTATGAAAACCAGAGGCATAACTGACGCGAAACGCTTCTCTAGAGGCGGAGCTATAACTGCAGGAATTGGAGGTGGAATGATCTTAGGGGGAATAGATACGTTGAGTTCCGGAGTATCTTCCGTAAATCAAAATCCATTTAATGCAAGTTATTATAATAATGTAAATCAAAGTTCTTTAACAGCGCAAAGACTACATGCATCTGGAGACATTGTACTGGGTGCACATAACACAAGAAGAGGATTCTAATGCCAATAGATCCAATGACAGGACAAGCTAACTATAATGAGGACGTAGCACTTCCGTTTAGGATGGCAGAGAATTATCCTTCTATTTCGTCAATGATAGCATTTAACCAAAGAAGAGGAGCCAACACCTTATTAAAAGGTGGATTTCTAGACACAAATAGAACAACAGGCAGATTTTTTGCAAGAAACGATTCACTCCAAAGATTTAAGGGATTAAACACATATACTAGCTTAGATGCAGGAAATAGATTTAGAGGCGGCTCTTATGCTGGTCCACTAAATTACAGAAAAAGAAAAATTGCAAAAATGCAAGCTAAGCAAGCGGCAAATCTAATTCCACGGAGTCAGTACGCCAGGATCAGCAAATGTTCCTAGAGTTTTTGCTCCAAGAGTTAAAGGTTTTTTAAGAAATCACTTAGATCCTCGAGCAATGACCAGATTGCATTCTGTTGGTGCTTTAATTGGCACTGAGAATATTTATTCTCCAATGCAATCGCTTGCGACATTGGGAAATCATATGTTCCGTGGAAAAGCAGCGAAAATGTTCGATTTAGCTGATAATGAATTAGCGTTTAGTGGAGGCATGCTTTCATTTTCAAGGGCAGCTGATCAAATAAATGCCATGGATCAAAAAGTGGCACGTAGAGCAGCGGCTGGAAAAAGTACGTCTAGACTAGACAGAAAATTAATTAAAGCTCAAGAGCAGATGCTCAGAGTGGGAGGGCAAACAAGAGCTGGTGTTGATATATTTAATACTTTTGAAACTACATTACAAGACTTAAGAAAAGCTCAAATAAGCACTAGAGTAAATCCATTAAATCCATATGGACAAGCTACTGGTGGTAGAGTTCCAGGTCAATATCCAACCTATGGAGGTGGACCAGGAGTATCAAATGTTTCAGGTCAAAGAGGCTTTCAAAGATTGTATAGAAAACCAGATAGATTATATTTTCACAGAACAGCTTCTCCAGATTTGCCAGGAAATACAAAAGTAACTATAATTAGGGGACCTGATGGCAAAACGTTTAGAGCAGTTCTACCAACTGGAGAAACTAGAGGAATTAGTAGAGAAATAGGCGCAATGTTTGCGCAATCAATAGACACGCCTGGTTACAAGTCTAATGTTATGGTCTCAAACGTTCCAGGCGCAGTTACTCAGCAGTATCTTGGATACAGTCAAGCAGTTAGCGGCTATGCAAAAGTAGGAGGACTAAGCGGAAGAGCACTAAGGGGAGCAAATAATGCGTTAAGAGATATGGGCAAAGTAATGGGTCAATTTGACGATGCATTTTTTCAGGCGGGAAAAAGAGGAGCAGCTTTCAATATTCAAAATGCAGCAGATGATTTAATTAAGCAAGGCAAAGTTACAGCGACTGTAGATGATATTATAAAAACTCAACGACAAATGGCAGCCGCCAATGCTGGCACAGGTGGTAGAACTCTAACTGAAAAAGCATTTAATGCAAATGCAAGAAACGCTCGACTGCTTGCTGGACCAAGTGCCCCAACAGTTGCTCAGGCAACAGATATAATAGCTTTTAACTCCGCAGGCCTGGGAGTTAACACTACAATGGTTCAGGGAACGAGCGGTAGAATGATATCAAAAGATCTTCTTGCTAATCTTGCCAGACAACAGGCTACTCCAGAAATGGCAAACGCAATGCTCAGGTCGTTTGGAGAAAAGGGCCTGATTAGGACAGTCGGAACAAAAAACGCAATGGGAATGTTAACGGGTCAATTTGGAAAAGAAGGCGCAAAAATAGCTGGCAATATTGCATTTAGAGCTGGAATGAAAGTGGCAAATCCAATATTAACCGCAAGCTTAGTTTATGATTTGTCAAAAATGGCAGCAACTGCTGTAATTGGTGGAGGAGCAAGACTGGCTAAAGATGCAATCAAATCCGCACAAGGTCAAATTAATAAACCGGGATTTGGAATGGGCTTTAAAGATAACGAAGTAGCAGCCACGTCAAGAGCTAGGGGTGTTGCAGCTATTCAAAATTCACGACTAAATGCAAGAAGTTCCCTTGGGGCAGAAGCAGCTGCTATGGCAGCAAGATTTGGATAGTAGTATTTATGACTATAAAAGAAAAAACAAAAACGTTTAGAAATAAAATTCAAAATCTTTCAAGAGAAGATATATTAGAAATACTTAAATCTCAAGATCCAGAAATAATAAAACAAATAAATAGAATAGAATGGGTCTTTAAAAATAAGTTAGGTCACCTTTCTTGGTCAGATGGAACAAAAGTAGAATCACGTTTAATGACGAATAATGAATTATCCCTTTTAGTAGACGAGCCATTTGAGATAGATAACAACTTGTTAAACGCAGGACTTTCTTCAGAGCATCAACGACAACTGCACATAGCTAAAGACCCGTGCTTGTGGGCAAAACATTTTTTGAAAGTAGATACTAGAGTTTATCAAACACTCATTTTAAGAGATCCTTCTATAAGAAAAGTTTTAAGAGCTGGAAGACGTTTAGGTAAAACGTTCACAATGGCCGTATATCTTTTACACTACAGCTACACCCATAAAGACGGAAGATGCTTGGTAGTTGCTCCTATGAAATCGCATGTAGAATTAATATATCAAGAGATGATTAGACTTGCAAGTAAAAACGAAGTAGTTATTGATTCCATAGTAAGAAAAGTTACATCCCCTCAATTTATGATTCAATTCTCCAATGGTTCAACTATTAGATTTTTTACTTCGGGCATGAGGTCAGGAGGAAAATCTGACGTAGCTCGTGGTCAAGAAGCTCATGTCATTATTTTGGACGAAATGGACTACATGCACAATGATGACCTGGACGCACTGTATGCCATGCTCCAGAAAACTTCCGAAGATCAACAAGACAAAGTTCTTATTGGAGCATCTACCCCAACCGGAAGAAGGGAAAAATTTTGGGAATGGTGCAGAAATGCAAGATTTAAAGAATTTTGGTTTCCCTCTTACGCAAATCCCTTTTTCTCAAAAGATCAAGAAGAAGAATTTAGAGAGCAATATTCAGAAATGGGATATCGTCACGAGATAGAAGCTGATTGGGGAGAGGATTCTGAAGGAGTATATCCTAGAAAATATGTTGATTTAGCTTTTATTGAACCATCTTGGAATTATGTTCCAACAGTTAAGTCTGCTAGAAGCTTTCACGTAATTGGCGTTGACTGGGATAAATATGGAGCAGGAACAAATATAGTTGCATTAGAGGTATGTTCTTCAAATTATGAAGAAGAACAATTTAGAAATAAAATAAAATTATCCTACAGAGAAGAAATAGAAAAATCAGAATACACTTTAACCAAAGCCGTAAATCGAATAATTGAATTAAACGATCTTCTTCAACCCAAACACATTTATGTTGACAGAGGATTTGGAGAAGTTCAGGTAGAACTACTTAAAAAACACGGAATCGAAAATCCAAAATCAGGACTAAAAGAAAAAGTTAAAGGAATAAGTTTTGCAGAAACAATAGAAATAAGAGATCCGTATACTAAATTAATGATTAAAAAAGATTTAAAGCCATACATGGTTGATAATTTAAGGCAATTTTTAGAGAAAGAAACCTTAATGATACCAGGATCTGACGATGAGCTATATATGCAGCTGATATCATATATTGTGTCCAGAACAACTCAACATGGTAGGCCTGTTTTTGAAGCTGGAGGTTCTGCGGCAGACCACGCGCACGACGCATTGATACTGGGTTTGTTGGCAGTTTCTCAAAATTATGGTGAATTTAGCAAGATTAAAATTGCAACAAATATAGAGTCAGTATCAAATAAATTTTTTATGCCAGAAGAACAAAAAATCACAACCAATAATGAAAAAGGTAAAACTATTAGTAGAGCAGACAAAATTAATGTGAATAATGTAAAATTTGGAATGAGAAAAAAAACACCATCAAAAATTAAAAGAAATATGTTTTAGGTAAATTATGTCTATCAACAATAATATTGATACAGGAATAAAAGTTGATTCTTTGTTTTCTCAAGAAACAATTTCTGACTCAACTGCTTTTAGCTATTATAATGACAATAAAAATTTAACAAATGTTAAATATAAACAACATATGTCAGAAAATGAAGTAAAAGGATCATTCTCAAATTATATTCCAATTGATAATGTCATGGCAGAACTAATGTCTACAAGAATAGATATATCTAAAGTTATGAAAGAAATAGAAATATTTTTATCAAATGTTTATTTGAAAGCAGACTTAGTTCCAAGCTTAGATATAGCTCACAACCAAGTTTGGAATGAGGTTGTAAATAAAGCCGAAACAAAAAACGACGACGTTATAAGCATATCAAATATAAGACCAGAAAATTACATTTCATATCAAGAATACGCCTATTGCCAAAAACACCAGTGCAGAGGATGCAGAGCGCTAATCATGGAATATGATGCGCTTGTAGGAAAAACAGCACTAAGTTATTATTATGATATAAAAAATATAATAAAACTTTTTTCTTTTGAATTAGAATGCATTTACAGATTTATGATATCTATGATAGGAGATGATTATAATAATGAAACAGAAAAAGATATTGCAAAAGAATTTTACTTCTGGTCAAAAACCCTTAAAGAATATACGAAATTGTTTGCCAAGGAAATCATGTCGATACCACCAAAATTACCAAAATCCCAAATGGATAATCTCTCAAAAATTCAAGCAACGCAATTCGAAACATTTTTTTCTTTCAAAATAAATTCATATCAGTCAGAAATAAAAAAACTTACTGGATTACTAAAAACAGAAATGCAAGACACATCTGAAATGTATTATCAAAAATTCTTAGGACCAGCTCTACAGGCAAGATCTTATGTAGCTTTTCCACTAGAAGTGGATTTATTGTCTTCAGATATAAAAAATAAATCTCCGGAGCTAGCAAAAGAAATAGTCATGGCCGCCTCTTCCATAAATGGAAACATAGCCTCTTTGATCGCCGACCTACAACAAAAAAGAGTAAACTCAGAAAAAAGAATTATTGGCGCACTAGAAACGATAAGATTAAAAAGAAAATACATTTCATATGTTTCTCAACTTCAAAGTATTTCTGAAATAAAATCACAATCTATTTATGTAGATTTAGATTCAGATAAATATTCAGAATATTTTGAAGAAGCAAGTATTTTTGGTGAAAAAAACGAAACTTTAAATTCTTCTCATAAATATTTTAATAATCTTTTAGAAGATGATCACCCACAATATCTTCTTAGATCAGGAGGAACAATAGTTGGAGATATACATATTAAGGACGGGGCAAAAATTGCTGGACTAGATATAGCAAATCACACGCATTCTAATATGGACGGCAGTAAATCAATTAAAATAAGTGATATAGATTATGAGACTGATCGATCCAGTGATACGGCAAGTCTTTATTTGAATAGATTAGAAAAAGAACCAGTTACAATTAGTGTAGATTCTTATTCGCAAGATGTTTTAATAGGTGGCGTTCCAGTTATTGATGTTTTATTAAACGCAGAAATAAACGTTGATACGAGTAAAGAGGGAAAATATGATATTATTATTTCCTATATTGAATTAGAGGATTAAAATGGAATGGTTTAAATATTTTCCAAAAAATTTTGACTTGTCTTCTTCAGAGCCAAAATATATACACCCACCTTTAAGGCACTCAATTCAAATATATGAAATTTATGAAGAAATTAAAAAAGATCAAATTATTTCAATAAAAGTACCTAATTCTGATTTTATTAAAATTACATCACAAAATGCAACTATAGATACAGACAATACTCAATTTCTTGTAGTTTACCTAGATAACGAAAAAGAAGAGGAATATACAGTAGTTAGATCTTCGGTAATAGATGGGTATTTATACTTCCAAGCGGCAAGAGATCATGAAATAGAAAAAGATATAATTGATAAATATTACTTATATTATGGAAATAAGTATTTAAAATATTTACAAAGTGTTACATATAATTCAAAACCAGCCTACAAACAGATTTCTACACAAGATGCCAGCGAACTTAGTGGCAATCCATCACTTTTAAATACTACCGCGTTTAATTTGAGCACTGAAACAATACAAAATAACTATTACACAACAGTAAAAGCTAATGAAAATGGTGAAGATAAAGAAAAATTTTCTTACTATAATCAAGATACTGATTGGCTAAATTATAAGACTTCAACTATTGGAGCAAAAGTTTCTGGCTATTTCAACGGTCCAGCGCTAAAAATTAATGCATATAAAACGCCAAGCTCAGGAAAAGTAAATTTAAAAATAATAAAACTAGAACAGAGCTATAAGTCATTTAATCTTCTGGAAAAAAAGGAACAAACAATTAGCGAAGAAGAAGAAGAAGTGTATACTGCAATTGACGAAAATGCAATTGATCTTTATTCTCCAAGTGTAAATGAGGCAACAATTTATCAAACAACTTCTTTAGAAAATAAAAAATACTATTTTTTTATAGAAGTGATAGAGTCAAAAAACATAGCTTCAACTAAAAATGAACTAGAACTTATTTCATTTGAATATAATAAAAATTTTAATTGCGTTTTACAACAAAAAGAATACAATTCAGAATTATCATTTAAGGTTTAAAATTTATGACAATAGTAAAAAGAACAGTACAAGATTTAAAACCAGATACAAGATATTTGGTTAAGGTAGAAGTTTTTGACAATGATCTAAACTCAGTTGCTGCTGAACAAAGTCTAATAGTAAACACACCATCGGATTCAAGCGCTCCTGGAGCGGTAGCCAATTTTACATTATTTAATAATTCAAAATCTTTGATGTTTAAATTTACTGCGCCTATTGACAACGATTTAAAGGGTTATGAGTATCAAGTTTATTCGCAAAACAATGCAGTGGAAGCATACTTAATACAAAGTCGGAAATAGTACAAGTAGTGTATTTAGCGTAGTTCTTAATTCAGTTGGACAGGCTATTACTCAATCTTCTCCAGTATATGGTAGGGTTAGACCTGTTGACACTTCTAATAACTACGGAGAATGGACCAACTTAGTGGCTTCTCAGTCCACGTTGATAGATTCGGCAGAAATTTTAGAACTAACAGCAGATAAAATTAAAGCTGGAACAATTGGCGCTCATACAATAACTATGGACGGAAATAATTCAATAATAAAATCTTCAAATTTTGATGGAGTTTCAAATAACGATGGAACTTATTCCGGTGCAACTTCTGGTTGGCTAATTAATGGATCTGGCAAATCATATTTCTACAATACTACTATAGTTGGTTCTATTGACATAGGCGGATTTGACTCCGGCTCTTTTCACGTAGACTCAGAAGGTAATTTGTGGATGGGTGGAGCAACGTTTAATACCTCAACATTTCGCGTAGCCAAAGAGGGAGACGTTTTTGCTAATAGTTTATCATTAAATGGAAATACCTCCGTACAAAACGCAGGTAAACTCTATATAAGTACAGTCACTCCCGGAGTGTACAATAATACGAATACGGCTTTTTACGCAGATGGTTCAGGTAAATTTTCCTTGGGCGATAAACTTACTTGGGACGGGAGTGCGTTAACCATACAGGGTACACTAAAATTTCCCGATGGTACTACTCCAGGAACTTTTGACGATGGAGACGCTATAACCAGTGGATCTGTAGCTGGTCTAACTATAAATTCTAGTAAAATATTTTTTGGTACTGGAACCTATGGTAATACTAGCACAGCTTTTTACGTAGATAATACTGGTAAATTTTCCTTGGGCGATAAACTTACTTGGGACGGGAGTGCGTTAACCATACAGGGTACACTAAAATTTCCCGATGGTTCTACGCCAGTCAGCGAAGAAGAGGCAGAAGAAGCCGCAGAGGATGTAATAACGAGCGGCTTTGTAGGTGGCTTAATAATACAATCCGATAAAATGTACTATGGCGCAGGTTCATTCGCATCAAGCAATACTGGTTTTTATGTAGCCAACAATGGGGGAGCAACAAATTTTTCTTTAGGCGATAAACTTACCTGGAATGGAAGCACCCTAAGCATTTCGGGCAATGTTGTTATTACTGGCGGATCAACGTTAGCCTCGATAAATAACGCACAGGATACAGCAGACACCGCCAACAATACAGCAAACAACGCACAGAACACAGCAAACAACGCACAGAACACAGCAAATAACGCTCAAGACGACGCAAACTCTGCATACAATTTAGCCTCAACCAAAATAACAGCTGGTGAAGTTGTAACAACGATCAATGGCGGCTCAACAACAATCCATGGAGACAAAATCACAACAGGAACACTTAGCGCAGATAGAATTTCTGGTGGAACAATAACAGCGACGATACAAATAAATAGTCCATTCATTAACGGTGGCAGCATAAGTATTGGTCCAAATGGAAACTTTCAAGTAGACTCATCTCGGTACGATGTTTGGTAGAAACATAACTATAGATCAAGGTTTTAGATATAGATGTACAGGAATTTTTAACTCAACTTCTTCTACTACAACCGCCAGAGTACATCGGCGCAGGTGGAGTAGAGGCATTGTGTTCTCCAGCTTCAAAAAGAGAATATAAGTACAACATAGAAGATATACCCAATGCCTTAAGCATTCTGCAGACAGTTAGGCCAAGAATTTTTAATTGGAAAATAGATGCCTTTGATTCAATTGACCCTTGGACTAAGGAGGCTTGGACTGATGAAGCTAAAGAAATAAACGAATTTAACAAATCATATGGTTTTATAGCAGAAGAAATAACAGAAACTCAACCACATCTTACGGTTTATGAATCGCCTGATGCGTCGCTACCAAAAGATCAACCAGGGGGCGTATTTGATTTGTCCGCATGGAAGCCAAAAATGTGGAAAGAAATGGAATTTATACCTCTGCTTGTTAAGGCAGTTCAAGAACTAAGCGTAAAAGTTGCAGAACTAGAATCTAAAGTAGTATAATATAAATATATGGAAAATAATGCAAATATTCAAGTGAATTTTATTCTTCAAGCATGTCAAGAAAGATTAAACGAGGTAACATCTCAGCTTGTCCTAAAAGATGCAATAATAAAACAACTTACTTTGTATATAAATGAACTAGAAACTAATTCAAAAACTAAAGTTAAAGAAAAAGAAAAAGAGGATGATTTTTAATGTCTGATGCAAACACGGAAACACCACAGCAGAAAGCTGTTATAACTATTACGATAACAAATCAAAACATAATGTATGAAAGCCCGCTTCCAGAGGATTCAACAATAGCAGTCTTGGAGTCTGTAAAATTTTTAATTATCAAAAATTCGTTTGATAGAACAAATTCAACTGAGTCAACCCAACAAGCTTAACCTAATCTATTAAGTAACTACCTAAGGTAGCTACTATTATAATATAATTAAACTTATTTAAAGGGTGTTTTAAATGGCCATAAAATCCTATTTGCCTTTTGCAAAAAATCTATTTGCAATAGAAGAGCAAAAAGTTAATCAAGACGATGTTAAGGCTCTTGGTAAAAGTTTTAAAATAGCAGCTCTAGCTTTAGGTTTTAGAGGATCTAATTTTTATTATGATCATAGAGCTAGTTTTGAGCCTTCTCCTTACGATTTTAATAGAATAACTCAAGCTTTTGACACTGATGGATATGTTCGCCAAGCTATTTCTAAACATAAAGAATTATTTTGGAAAGAGGGCTGGGAAATATTAGGAGAAAATTCAGAGGCTGTAGAATATTTATATAGAAGAATAGATTTAATGGAAATGACCATGAAAAGGCCATTTGCAGAATTCCTAGTTGAACTTTCTGATCAGTTAATAAAATATTCAAATGTATTTATTGTAAAAGCTAGAGCTGATATAAGCTCTTACCTTCCAGATAAGCTAAACGCAATTGGCGGAACCCAACCTATAGCTGGGTATTATTTAATTCCAACCGAACAAACTTACATTTTAAGAGATAAGCAAAATAGACCAAAGGCTTATCAGCAGGCAACAGATCCGTTGACCTATTCTCCAAACGATCGAGACCCAGTATGGTCGGCAGATAGAGTTATACATATGCACTTCGAGAAAAAGCCAGGAAGAGCTTTTGGTACTCCGTTTCTTTCAACAGTACTTGATGACATAATTGCCCTAAGACAGATGGAAGAGGACATACAGAACCTAGTTCACAGAGAGCTTTTTCCATTATATAAATACACAATAGGAACAGCAGATCAACCAGCTGAGCCAGAAGAAATTTCACGCGCCGCCGCAGAAATAGAGAACTTAAGATCAGAAGGCGGACTAATACTTCCATTCAGACACGCAGTTGATGTAATTGGGGCAAACAATACAGCACTCGATGCATCAAAGTATGTGGATCATTTTAAGGAAAGAGTTGCCGTTGGTTTGGGCGTAGCGCCACACCATTTAGGTATGAGCATGAACGGTGGAAATAGATCTGTAACCGAAAGATTAGACGTTTCTTTATACGATAGAATAAAACAACTGCAAAAACAATTTTCTGACATGATTAGAATTCACCTCTTCAACGAGTTGCTTTTTGAGGGTGGATTTAATCCGCTGGAAACACCCGCTGCAGATTCGCAATCTGACCGCTGCTTTTTAGTATTTAAAGAAATAGATGTCGACACTCAAGTTAAAAAAGAAAACCATATAATACAAAAATATGTAAATAATTTAATTACAATAGAAGAAGCTAGATTGCTATTAGGTTTAGACTCAGAAGTTGACGAGGAAAAACTTTTTGGGAACATGCAAGCAAAAACCCAAATGGACATGATGAAAGCGCAGGCGGGGCTTGCTTCTGCTGCTCCTAGCCCAAAAAGCTCGGATGGACAAAAGTCGGCTACTAAAGGTCAAAGAAATCTTCCCTCTTCAAGAAAAGGGGTAGGAAATTCTAGTAGGCCTCAAAATCAAAACGGCAGAAAGACATCGCCTAACATTAAAAGATCTGACAATGATGACTTATCATGGTTGGTAACTGTTGAAAAACTACTCCAACCAGAGTATAATTATGTAGAGGAAAAAGAACAAACAAAACTGGAGCCAAAATGATTATAACGCAAGAAAGTTACGACAATTTAGTTGAAGCAGTCAATAACGCCCAAACACGTTTAGCTGATATAAAATTTCTAGAAATTCTAGAACAATTATTGCCAGTAATAGATGAAATGAAATTTAAGATTGATGCAATTGAAAATTTTTTGAGTTCTGACGAAACAGTAGAAAATCAAGAAACAGTTGAAAATGAAAAAAAAGAAGAAGTCGTTGAGTCGCCCTCTAAGTCTAAGGCTAAAACAAAATCAGTTGAGGATAAAAGCAACGTTTCAATAGAATAATGATTTTAATCGGCTGCCCAATCTATAAAAGAGAATGGATTTTGCCTTATTGGTTTCATTGTCTTGAAAGACAAACTTTTGACATAAAAGATGTTGGCTTTATATTTGAAGCAGGCGTGGACGATAAAGAGACAATTGATTTTTTAGTATATTGGAAAAAAAATAGTAAAAATATAAATATATTTGACATAGAAGTAAGAGATGATTTATCTCACCATTCGCACGTCGAAGGTTCAAGAAGATGGACATATTCAAAATATGAAAATATGGTTTCTATGCGCAACTCTTTATTAGATAAGGCAAAGGAAATAAAACCGGATTATTACTACAGTTTAGATTCGGACATATTGCTAACTAATCCTTATACCATAGAAGTATTAGTTAATAATTTGCAAAAAAAAGAAATAGACGCAATCAATACGCTAATGTTTATGACTCCATTCGGAGTGGACTTTCCAAGTGTTATGTCTTGGATTGAACAGCAAGATCAATCAGCCTATAGGCATGATAATTATCCGATTGGGACACTATTTAAATCTGATATAATTATGGCGGCAAAGATGATGTCTAAAAAAGTATATATGAACTCAAGATATAGATTTCATCCACAGGGCGAAGATCTAGGCTGGAGTTTAGACTGCAGAGAAAAAGAATATAATTTATATTGTGCGTCAAATATATATACTCCTCATATAATGGGAAAGCAAGAGTTGTCTAACTTTATTAAAGAAGGCGACAATAGACATGTTGAAGCACTAAGTAAAGTTAAAGTTTTTAATTATAAAAACTAACATATATTTGCATAAAAGTGTTTAATAGTGTAAAATATATTACTATTAATCATAGTTTAAAATAATGGAGATCAAAAATGGCCTTTGATTTTATTGAAACCTTTGTAATTGAATTGCCGGAAATTAAAGAATCTGATTTTAATTTTTCCGAATCTTCTGATTTTAAAAATGGTTTAATTATAGAAGTAGCTGCAATACATGAGCGGATTAACGGGAAACTACAATAACTACTCTGCAGCAGAATTAGAAAAAGCTCTTGAATCCTGGGTAAATCCGTATCCTAAGCCAATTATATTAAATCACGATCTTACTTCCGAACCAATTGGCAGAGTAATGGCTGCCAAAATGGATAAAGAGCAGGATGGTTCTCCGTTTGTTAGGCTGCAAATAGCAATTACAGATACAGTAGCTGCTCAAAAAATTATGGACAAAAGATATTTAACCGGCTCAGTTGGCGGAAGAGCGGGTAAAGCGATATGCAGTATTAGCGGAGAAGACCTTGCGGCAGAAGACGCCAACGGTAGGCCCAAGATGCCAAAATACAAAAGAGGTCAAGTTTACAAAGGAAAACTTGCATTTGTTGATATGCAGAACATTTCTTTTAAAGAATATTCATTTGTTAATCAGCCAGCAGACCAAAGGTCTGGAGTCAGGTCCAAGTCTAAGGCAGGTGCTACTTTGGGCGTAACCGATTCTGATTGGATTGCCAAGAGTGCAGCTTTTATTTTAAAGATGAACGAAGAAGACATTTATTCAATTAGTGAAAGTAAATCAATTTTTCAAGGTATGAAGAAAAAGGAATCTAGACCAGTCTATCTTCAAGTTAAAGGATCATTTTTAAGCGCCATGGCAGTAAATGAAAGCGATAATTATATTATTAAAGATACTACATTACTATCAGAAGGACAAGAATCTAATAATGAGGAGAATTCGCAAATGACAATTGTTGAAGAAGAAGACATTTTAACTGTTGCAAAAGAACTTAGTGATGATCTTTCTGCTATAGCCGCAGATACCGCAAAGAAAGAACTTACTGCGGAAGACGCTGAAGTAGAAGTCGAAAATAAATCTGAAGAAGTAAAACCTGAAGAAAAAACAGAAGAAAAAGTTTCCCAGGAAACAAAAGAGATCTCTGCTGAAACAAAAGAAGAGTCGGACGTGCAAAAACAAGCTGAATCCGATAAGCCTGAACAGTCAGCAGTAGAACCTGAGTCAAATCAGGATGAAGAAGTTGAAAAAGAGAAATCAGAAGAACTCAACGACAAACAAGAAGTCGCTGAGCAAAAAGAAAATGATTTCTCTGCAAGGATCAAACTTCTTGAAGAAGAAAACAAAAACCTTAAGGCAGCTCTTCACAGAGTGTTGGCAGAAAGAGTTGTAGATGCAAAAATAAATGCAGGTATGGAAGCTGCGTCCGATAGGGAAGCTCTCGTTGCAGATCATGTAACAAGAACGGCCTCTTCATTGGCCGACTCACTAAGAGACATAGCAAAAATGCCAGCTAAAAAAGCAACTATCAACACAACTACGGTTCCACAAATAACCTCCGAAGCAGAAAATGCTAAAGAAGAAAACAATGTTGTTTCAATAGAAGATGTTGAAGCAGACAAAAAGGAAGTTATTTCAGATAATGTAGAGGAACTTTTCGTCGATGCTTTGATGGGGCGTCGTAAACTATAAAATAAACAAGAGGAGAAATTAAAATGAGCTTAGCAAAATTCCGTAAAGTACATGGTAAGACTGGAGCGGGTAGATTTGTCGTATCCGAAGGCATAGCGCCTTCTGCGTATCTTCTTCCCAGTGCCGGTCTCCCAACATGGTACCTCGATTCAGAAGATGATCGCTTTGAGATAGTTATCTGCAAAGGAACAATTCTCTCAGTGGTCGCAGACAGCAACGGCGACTCAAGAGTCGTTCCAGCTAATGGTTCGGGCGCCGACGTCGTCTGGGGCGATACAATGCCAGCGACATGGAGCCCACTTACTGGAGCAACTCCAGCTTACAGCACTGGAGCAACTGACACCGTTACAGTTGCAAAACAGTCTGTTCCAGTTGGCGTAGCACAGTATGACCTTTACCGTCCTTTCGATAAAGGCACATCGCAAGGTGCAGGCTGGATAACTCACGGTTACGTTGAGTATCCACTCGTCGACGGTTTGAATAATAATGTAACGGTTGGTTCTTTGGTTAGAGCCGATCACATGGGTCGTCCAGTGGTGTTAACATCAACACTGTCCGGCACAGATCCTTACCTCCAGGTTGGTAAGGTTATTGAAGTAGAGAAGTTTGCCACCAACTTTGATGATGGCTTGCTTTCCTACATGCAATTGCCATCGGATCCTGGTGCACTAAAGACTGTTTTTGAAATTACGAGAACAGGCACCTATCAAGGCAAGTTGGGCATCCGCTCAAACCTGGATGTAACGAATGTGCTTGGCGCATTCCGTGTAAACTTAACACTATAATAAAAAGAAAGATAACACAGGAGGAATAATCCTAAGATGAGTAAATCAATCCAAGAGCTCCTCTCAGGTCTCCCAGCATGGGAAACAGCATTAACTGAGGACGGTTACATTGACGGAGAGAATAGAGTAACCATTAAAGAAGCGTTTGCATCATCCGATGCAGCCGCCCTTTTCCCCAAAGTCATCTCCCGTACATTGAAGGAAGCAGCTGAACCGCAGTTATTGGTTACGCCACTTCTTTCGACTGTGCGTCTCGGCAAGGGACGCTCTTTGGAGTTCCCAGCCGTTAATGCAATTCAGGCTGCAGAGATACCAGAAGGACAAGAATATCCAGAGCAAGCGCTCGCGTTTGCTAAGCAAGTTGAAGGTAAAGTTTCAAAGAAAGGTGTTAAACTGGCTTTTACTGAAGAAGTAATCGCCGACTCTCTTTGGGACATAGTAGGCCTTCACGTCCGTGCAGCTGGTCGCGCAATGGCACGCTTGAAAGAGCAAATTGCGTTGAGCAGATTCAAGGATGCGGCAACAGTGGTTTTCGACAACGATAGCACCAGCTACGATGACACAACCGGTAAGGGTTTTACTGGCGCAGCCAATAAGACAATTACTTGGGATGACGTTATCGACATGGCCGCTGTATTGATGGCGGAAAATCATGTTCCGACAGATTTCATTCTTCACCCATTAATGTGGTCGATCTTCCTCAAGGATAGTATCTTCCATGCTGGTGGTTCAGCTGCAGCGGTTAATACAAGCTGGGGATATCGCCCTCAGTCCAAGGAGGGTACGTTGAACGCAACGGCCCCGATGGGTCTGAATGTGATTGTTTCTCCTTTTGTTAGCTTTACAGCAAAGAGTGGTACAACACCAGCTAAGTCAGATCTTTTCTTGATCGACCGTAATGAAGTTGGAACACTACTTGTCAAGGATGACATGAGCACTGATCAGTTTGATGATCCTTCACGCGACATCCGTCAGATGAAGATGAAAGAGCGTTACGACATAGTGATGCTCGGCGATGGTGAGGGTATCACCGTAGCTAAGAACGTCAGCCTCACTCGCAACTACGAAGTCAACCTACAGAAGACTGTGGCGTAATCCTAGGAAAGTTATAGTTACCTTTTCATTGGGAGAGTTTGGGGGTGGCAATGCCACCCCCTTATTCTTTTATCTATACTAATTACTATATTCTGTAAACGAAATTGACTGGAGAATGTTGTGGCTTCGTACCTGATACAAAATGCGGTGGTTGGTTTAGGTACTGTATCTGTTAAATTTGGAAGAACAATAAAAATATCTTCAATAAAAGCAGCAAATATAATTGTACAGACAACAGCCGCTACTCCTGTTGTGATATCTAGCCCATTTAAGACTATAGATACGCTTTCTGCGTATAATCAAATTTCTAGAACATTAAAGCTGCTGTGGAACGCGCAGCTAGCTCCTTCTACGGAATACGTTATAAGATTTGTAAATTTTCTAGACGCTGCCAATGAACCAATTGCAGAAGAGCAAGTAAAATTTAAAACACTAGCTGTTGGCGCAACACCAAATACTGCAGTAACTGGTAGTTTCAATTCTGTTAATGAACCAGAATTGAAAGAACTTTTAGTAGAAGATAAATCCATAAGAACAGATGCCTACAGTAGTTATCAGATAATAGCAAAAAATCCAAACTTTTTTATTGAATCAATAGATCCAGTTAGCGGAGATTTTTATATTGATAATTCTTATAACCATGGTAGGGTTACAGTTTTTTTTAATGAAAAACCAGCTACAAACTTTTTAAATAATAAATATTTTAAATTACAAAAAAAGAAAATTCAAAGACAACCATCAAGATGGGAAAATATATCTTGTAGAATTTCTGCACATTCTTGGAAATCAGAAGTATACGTCGATGTTCCCTCTAAAGAAGCAACTCCTTCATATTACACGCAGAATAAACAATATTTTGAATCTGGATATAAGTATAGATTAATTATATCTAAAGACGTAGGAGTTTAACTTGGCTAATTTTGTTTATAAAAAAGCAAAACAAGGTTTGTTTAATGGTTTAATAAACACCTTGTCTAATCAATATAAGTTAATATTAACGAATGAAAATTATACTCCAAATTCATCTTCCAATGATGAATTTGTTTCTAGTATTCCAGAAAATGCAAGAGTTGCCACTAGCTCTAGTATATCGAATATTACTAATATTAATGGAATCATTGATGGAGACGATATTCAGATGGAAGTTTTAGGGTCATTCAATGCAATTGTTTTTGCTCAAAGTACTTCACCAATCGATAATTCAAGATTGGTATTCTACGTGGACACCGCAGAGGAGCTTCCATTTGCTTATACTGGACAAAATACTGTTACTATAAACTGGAGTAACGAAGTCAATAAAATTCTAGCTTTAATTTAGGTGAGACATGCCAACTAATTATCCCAATTCTTTAGATATACTTATTAATCCTTCGTCTCAGGATACTTTAAATTCATCAATAGTACCTCACCATAAACAGCACTCAGACGTTAACGATGCAGTTGAAGCAATTCAAACTGTCATTGGAATAAATCCAGCAGGCAGTTATTTAACAATCAAAGACAGATTAATAGCAGCTGAAGCAAACATAGAAGGTCAATCTATATTAAATGGTTTAATTGACGTTACTATAGACACGGTATCTAATGGGGACCTTTTGCAGTATAACGGAAATCAATGGGTTAATACAAAAAAAGAAAATATAGTTGATGGAGGAAGTTTCTAAGTGGCTAATACAATAAGAATTAAAAGAAGATCTTCTACTGGCGCGGCTGGTTTACCAAGCACACTTGAAAACGCAGAACTAGCCTATAACGAAGCAGACGACACACTTTATTACGGCAAGGGCGCAAATGGAGAAGGTGGAACAGCAACTACAATAGAAGCCATAGCCCGGATCAGGCGCCTATGTCACAAGAGGAACTAATCAAACAATATCTGGAAATAAAACATTTTCTGGAGTAATAGCAATTCCAACTCCTTCTGCAAACACACATGCTACAACAAAACTATATGTTGATAATTTAGTTTCCGATTCTGTCGCAAATGCGTCGTTCACAATTATTCCAGATACTGGTTTGAGTCAAGTTATTAACACAACTAATTCTCTTACATTTACCGGTGGAACAGGGTTAACAAGTGTAGGTTCAAATACAGATATAATAACAATTAATTTAGACAACACAGCAGTCACTGCAGGTAGTTATGGTTCTTCAGTAAAGATTCCAACATTTACAGTTGATGGACAGGGTCGTCTCACCGCTGCTAGTGAAGTAGATGTTGCAACCAATCTGTCGATAGCTGGTGGGTCTGGATCAGATACAGTCAACCTTCTTTCTGATACTCTCACGTTCACTGGTGGTACCGGAGTAACAACTGCAGTTACAAACAATGCCGTGGCTATATCAATAGGTCAAGCAGTAGCTACAACAAGTGATGTCTCTTTTGCCACGATTTCAACAACCGGCAATGCATCAATCGGGGGAAATCTTACAGTCAGTGCAAACTTAACCGTAAATGGAACATTAACATCGATAAATTCAACCACTCTTACAATAGATGACAAAAATATTGAACTAGCAAGCACAGATTCTCCATCAAATGCTACAGCTGATGGTGCAGGAATTACGGTAAAAGCTACTGTTGACAAAACTTTTAATTGGGTATTGGCAACTGATTCGTGGACTTCATCCGAGCATATTAATTTAGAATCAAATACAAAAGTTTATGCAATAAACGGATCTACTGTTCTTTCAAATAATACACTAGGTGTGGGAGTAGTAAATTCTTATTTAACATCAGTTGGAACACTTTCTTCTGGAACTTGGCAAGCGGGAACTATAGCAATAGCATATGGTGGAACTGGCGCAACAACAGCCTCTACAGCTAGGGATAATTTAGGATTAACTATTGGAGTTAATGTTCAAGCTTATGACGTAGAACTGTCAGCTCTTGCCGGTCTTAGCTCCGCAGATAATAAACTACCATACTTTACTGGAGCAGGAACAGCATCACTCGCAGATTTTACAGCTTATGCCAGAACACTTCTTGATGACGCTACCGCATCCGATGCGCGAACAACTCTTGGTCTTGGAACTATCTCTGTACAAAATGCAAATAATATTGCAATTACTGGGGGATCAATTACAAACTTAACCACTTTTGATGGAATAACTATTGATGGTGGTACTTTCTAAATTTTCTTAAAAAAGAAAGATAATCATGTCACAACCATCAATTAGTCAAGGTCAAATAGCAATTGATCCAGCTAACGGAGTTCTTTATTACAAAGCCGGTAACTCGATTATAAATAGCAGCCTTGGTTGGAGTCAAGTTACAAGCACTTTAGTTTCTACGGGTGATAGCGTAAATGTATCCGGAAACTTAACCGTTACAGGCAACCTAGTTGTAACGGGTAGTACTACATCGGTACAAACAGAAACAATTACATTAGACGATAACATAATCGTTCTTAATAATAATGAAAATGGAGTTCCGTCACAAAATGCCGGCATAGAAGTCGAGCGTGGCACTTCTACTAATGTTGCTTTACGTTGGAATGAGTCAGCCGGCAAATGGCAATTTACGAATGATGGAACAAATTACACAAATATTAACGAAAATGTTTCTAGTGCAAATTCTTGGTCTACCGCAAGAACAATAACCTTAAGCGGAGATGTAACAGGATCTGTATCAATAGATGGAACGCAAGATGTAACACTTGGGATTACTGTAGCAAACGATTCCCATAATCATACGGCATCTACCTTAACTTTTGAATTAAGCGACGCCACCGATGTAACAACATCTAACCCAGCTAATGGTAGTTTTTTAAAGTACGTTGGAAATCAATGGACCAATAGTACAATATTCATTGGTGCGGACACCGTTGGTAATTATGTTGAATCTTTGACTGCAGGCGCAGGGATCACCCTTACCAACGCAACAGCAGCAGAGGGTGGAACTCCTACAATTGCTGTTACCGCCAACACGTTTGATGCTCATGGAGCCGCTGCAGCAGCTCAATCCGCGGCAATTACTCACGCAAATACACGTTCAGATACCGCGTATTCAAATGCAGTTATATACGTTGATTCAAGAGTAATAAATGATTTATCAGACGTGAATACTAGTGAAGTATCAGATGGACAATTTCTTAAGTATTTAAGCTCAAGCAATCAGTGGGTTGGCGCAGCAGTCCCAACTATCAACAATCTTGATGACGTTGGTGATGTCACCATCACGGCTGCGGCTTCTGGACAATTCCTCAAGTGGAGCGAGACGACATACGAATGGGTTAACGGCCCAATTTCCCTTGGTGCAGATACGAACGGAAACTACATGTCTGATGTTTCGGCTGGAACTGGAGTAACAGTTTTACATACTGCGGGCGAAGGTTCAACTGCAACGATTTCAATTGGACAAAACGTTGCAACTGATGCAAGTCCCACATTTGCTGGATTAACAGCAACTACTCTAGTTGTTAATTCAAAAGAAATTGATACAAATGGAGCATTATCCGGACAAGTTCTTAAATATAACGGAATAAAATTTGTTCCATCAGCCGATAACGTGGCTGAAGCTGGTCAATTGAGTTTAGCTGATTTAGCAGATATTTCAATTAGCTCCGCATCTGCTAACCAATTTTTGGGCTACAATACAAGTACAAACAAATGGAATAGTAAAGATATTACTTTTCAAAACCTTGCAAATACAAATATATCTAATAATCCAGCTAATAAAAATGTCATTCATTATAATGGAACACAATGGATTAATAGAACTCCTCAGATAGTAGATTGTTCAGATGTTGTCATAACCGATCCTGAAAACGATCAAATTCTTGTATATAACTCAACATCTCGGAATATGGGTTAATGGCGAAGCACCAGCACCAATTACAAGTTTAGATTCACTTGCTGATGTCAACATCGTGTCGGCGAATTCTGGCGATTTCCTCAAGTGGGACGGTTTGACATGGATAAACGACCCGATTAACCTTGCAACCGATACGGTTGGCAATTACATGGTAGATGTTTCGGCAGGAACGGGCATTTCCGTAACCCACAATCCAGGAGAGGGTTCAACAGCCACCATCGCCGTCGGTGCATCGGTAGTGCAGACCACAGACACTGGCACGGTAACCAGCACGATGATTGCAAATGGGACGATCACTAATGCTGACATAAATGACTATGCCTACATCGCTATTTCTAAATTAGCAACATCTACAACACAGGCAATAGGTGTTGGAACAATTGAACTTGGACACGCAAATGATACAACGCTTGCAAGAGGTGAATCAGGTCGCCTAACGGTTGAGGGCGTAAACGTTGTAACGACATCCTCAGTAGACACTCTCACAAACAAAACATTGGTTTCAACAGTGTTGGATTCACCAACGCTTTACGGCTCTGTTTCTGGAATCACGCCATCAATGGTTGGACTTGGAGAGGTCAACAATACATCCGACGCAGATAAGCCAGTTTCTACCGCTCAGCAGGCCGCACTCGACCTTAAGGCAAATCTTGCTTCGCCGACCTTTACGGGAACAGTTACTGTCGATAATTTCGTGGTAAATGGAACGACTACTACAATAAATTCAACAACAATAACTGTTGATGATATTAATCTAGAATTGGGATCAACAACAACTCCGTCTAATACAACCGCAGATGGTGGGGGAATTACACTAAAAGGAACAACAGATAAAACTTTTAATTGGATAAATACAACTTCAGCATGGACTTCGTCTGAACATTTGGCTCTTTCTTCTGGAAAAAATGTATTATTAAACGGAAGTACTTCTGGAACAATTACTTTAAAGGCAAATGCAACAGCAGGAACAACAACTATAACGCTGCCGGCAACTTCTGGTACGGTTATAACAACTGGAGATTCCAATACAGTAACTGAAACAATGCTCGCAACAGGTCCGGCAAGAGCGGCCTTTAGGTCTGTGATAAATGCTCAAACTGGAACTAGCTACACCCTAGTTTTAGAAGATTTAGCTAAATTAATTACAATGGACAACACCTCTTCAATGACATTAACTGTTCCTCTTGGAGTATTCGAGATTGGCGATAGAATTGACTTATGTAGAAAAGGAACGGGTTCCTTAACTGTTTCGGGAGCAAGCGGAGCAGTAACAATTAATGCAACTCCGGGAACTAATTTGCGCGCACGTTGGTCAACTGCTACACTTGTACAGATAGACACTAACACATGGGTTTTGTTTGGTGATCTGTCAGCTTAAAATCAAGGATAAACAATGCCAAATACTATAAAAATTAAAAATTCTGGAGCAACAACTACATCTCCAATTAGTTTATTAAGTGGAGAAATAGCAATAAATTATGCTGACGGAAAATTATTTTATAAAGATTCCACAAATACAATAGTGGGATCAAAGCTTGTAAAAGATATTCTTGGGACAGCAAATCAAATAAGTGTTAGTGAAACAAATGGAACGTTCACATTATCATTTCCAAATAGTATTAACATTAATAACAATATAACAGCAGGCGGAACTGCGAGTCTTGGAACTTTACTTGTAGGAAATGTAGAAATAAGAACAACTCGGAGCCACTACTAATCAATCATTGGTTTTTGATGGTACATTATTTAAGAGTAAATTTCCTATTTTGGAAAAAGATACAAGTCATTCATACAGCTCTATTATTGGAAATGGTGTAGATGATGAATATACTATTGTTCATAATCTAAATACACGAAATGTAGTTGTCACTGTCATAGAGGCCACTTCTCCTTTTAATTTTATAAAAACTGAAGTAAGGGCAACCACGGTAAATTCTGTAAAAATTAGTTTTAGTCATATACCATCAGCAAATTCAAGACAAGTTTTTATACAATCAGCTGGAGATGGTAAAGAATACTCGCAAACAATAGGCGATGGATCATCCACAGAATTTACAGTTATTCATAATCTAGGTTTTTTTGATACTTTTGCAACTGTTAGAAAAATAAACAGTCCTTATGAATATGTAGTTTTTGAATATTATCCAATCACTAAAACAAAAGCTAAATTAGTATTTTCTAGTCCTCCAGATAGCAATTCTTTAACAGCATCTTTCTATGCACCATTAAAAAATTACTCTTATAAAAAAACTGTAGGAAATTCTACGGATACAACATTTCAAATTGAACATAATTTAGATACTAAAAAGATTCATGTTTTTTGTAGAGATAAACAAAGTCCATACGTGCATACGTTAGTTGGTTGGAATATTTTAACTGATAATTCGATTCAAGTTGATTTTGAACAAGCTCCATCAAATGATTCTAGAATAATTTATGTATTTTCCTCATTTGGAGCCGAGAACGAACCTTTCTATGTTCACGAATTATTAGATGTAAATGTTTCCTCTTTGCAATCAGACGATGTTCTTTCTTGGAATAATACCAGCCAAAAATGGATTAATTCAAAACCGTTTATTTCTTCCGCGATTGTCAACGCCAAGGGCGACCTGATTACTGCGACGGCAGATGATACGCCTGCCAGGTTGGCGGTCGGTACGAATGACCAAGTGTTAATGGCTCGTTCGTCGGAGGCATCGGGGTTGGCGTATGGTGCGCCGA
>Ga0194133_10000719_pt1 | contig 63529 bp, 54 predicted proteins | sample TA2KigOf40mmetaG_FD_155448 | JGI IMG/M metagenome (GOLD analysis project Ga0194133, IMG submission 155448) | Freshwater microbial communities from Lake Tanganyika, Tanzania - TA2015055 Kigoma Offshore 40m | ecosystem: Environmental > Aquatic > Freshwater > Lake | place: Tanzania: Lake... | reverse complement strand
GTTTAACATCCAAGGCGACAGGATTTGATACATCTTTCAATTATTTCTACGGACAAAAGACGACTTGGGATAATTCTCTCAACAGTTTAACATCCAAGGCGACAGGATTTGATACATCTTTCAACTATTTCTACGGACAAAAGACGACTTGGGATAATTCTCTCAACAGTTTAACATCCAAGGCTACAGGATTTGATACATCCTTTAATAATCATTTCACAAGACTTGGTGGGTTGGATACATCTATGAATGGATTGCTTGTAAGAGGGGCTAACTGGGATACTTCTTTTAATAGTATTTTGAGCGATGGATGGGTAACAAGTGAAAGATTGAACCCGAGTTTAATATTACCTACATCAACTATTGTGAATACAAGTCCAGAAGCAAGTGCAAATGATACTCGTGTTGCTACCACTGCATATGTTGTATCCAAAATATCTTCTATAACAGACACAACGATTACTGGTAATTTATTGCTGAATAATGCTTCTTATACTACAGGAAATTGGAGACACAATGTATCTGCAACAGGGACATATACTCTGTATAATACAGGAACAGCTGGTGGGGTGGATTTGGGTGCATCTGCGACATCTTGGAGTGCGAGATCAGATGAGAGATTAAAGAAAAATATTGAGTATATGACATCTTCTCTTGATTGTGTTTTGCAATTGAAACCTTGTTTCTATCAATTCAATCAAGACCCAGAAACAATCCGACGCGTAGGATTTATAGCTCAAGATGTTGATAAAACCCTACCTATCCTTGTTGATAAAACAGGATACGATGAAGTGCTACAGGATAATATTTATAGTATCCGAACTACAGAAATGATACCTTATTTGGTACAATCTATACGCGATCAGCAATACATTATTAATAATTTAACATCAAAGTTGAATGAAGTAATGCAAAGAGTTGATGTGCTAACTGGAGTAAGTAGTGAAATAATACCTGTAGTGGAAATACCCGATTATTCTATCCCAGTGGTGGAGGAAGCTCCTGTGGCCGATGCTCCCATAGTGGAGGAAACTCCTGTGGCGGATGCTCCCATAGTGGAGGAAACTCCTGTGGCGGATGCTCCCATAGTGGAGGAGGCTCCTGTGGCGGATGCTCCCATAGTGGAGGAGGCTCCTGTGGCGGATGCTCCCATAGTGGAGGAGGCTCCTGTGGCGGATGCTCCCATAGTGGAGGAAACTCCAACCGAGCCAACACCATAAAAACAACATAATAAATACAACACCATAAAAACATAATAAATATACCTACCTATAGGAATATTTATCTACTATATGCAAATCTACTTCCCTTCTCTCTTCTTTGCATTCTCAACAGCAGTCTTGAATAATTCTTCACGGAAAACTGGATCTGCAACTTCTCTCTCTTCAAAATTCACCGTTTCTTTCACACCGATCAAATTACCTTCCTTATCCATCGTTTGCGTTAAAACATTACCTGTCTCTTCCGCTTTCTTCATATTCTCTAATACTGCCTTCTCCGTCATTCTCTTCTTGCGGTTCTCAAATTCCAACTTCGCTTTCTCCTGGTTAAGCAATTTTTGTTTATGCAATTCGTTTAATTTTTCTTCAGCATACTCCAATCTACCTGTCTTATAAGCATCTGGCTCCCAAGGGATCCAAATACCCACAGGACCCACAAAAATATCGTGATTTGGGTCCATTTCTCTCAACTTCTTACATCTGGCCTCCGCCTCATATTCAGTTGCAAATGCACCACGGATTTTTAATCCACGCACATTAGTTTGGAATGCGTGGTCTCGTGAGAATTCATTTGTTAAGCGTTCTTCGTGCATATCCATAAAATTCTTAAAATCATCTTCTACAGAAAGTTCCTTACGCAAAGCAGGAGCTTCTTCCTGTAAAAAATCATTAAAATCATCAGCCAATTCCTTCATATTAATATTGTAATTATGAGAGACTAATCCCAAGAATTCAGTAAAAACTTTGAGAGATTTAGTGTAATCCCAGTCTTGCACGAACTTCTCAAACATAAACATTTCCTTCTTCTTTAGGATTGTTTCGGGAGAAACAAAGGAAACACAAACATACTTTTGTCCTGAAATTGGGGGGTCTTCATCCAATAAATTAACATATTTAGGATTAATTGATCCATCGGCTAATGTCTTTTTTTCAAAGTCGGTCATTTTATAAATTGTAATTAGAATTCGTATTTAAATAGGTTTAGGTAAAAAATACTTTGTCAAACAATATTTTTTGTTTCTGTATTATATAAATGAGTAGTGTTTTCGATTTCAATGAACTCGTTAGACGAGCTATCAAGTACATTATTGAGGGTCTTGTCGTTGCTATTGCCGCTTACGCCATCCCCAAGTCCAAGGCTCTTAAGCTTGAGGAGATTGTCATCATCGCTTTGATGGCTGCCGCCACATTCAGTGTGTTGGATATCTTCATTCCTTCTATGGGTGCTTCTACCAGAAACGGTGCCGGTCTTGGTATCGGGTTCAACCTTGTCCGTTTCCCTGGTGGGTTTTAAGACCCCGATTATTAAGTGATTTTCGAGAGAAAATGTATTCTATATATCCTAATTATGACATATAGAACTTGTTGCCTGATAATATCGTCCAAATATCTATTTCCATATATGCTGTAATATTATACAATATGTCTATATCCATTAATACAGATTGTCAGCTTAAATGCAATCCGGAACAAGATATTATACATAAATCGTGTAGTCCAAAACTATCAATGTCAAAAATGGTATTTATAACAAATGCGATTGAAAATGGATGGACGGTGAAAAAAAAGAATGGTCTCTACATTTTTTCTAAAAAACACGGAAACAAAAAAGAAGTTTATATGAAAAACTATTTAGACAATTTTATACATTCCAATTTAGCGTAATTATTTATGAAATAACATATTCCGCCATCATTATACAAAAATCCCGGTTTGCGTTAAAATAAGAATAATGAGTATAGTTTTTGTGATTTCCATTTTTAATGGTAATTTTCAATATATTATAGTGTAGGTCATTGTAGTATATTTATAATATAAATTGGTGGATATTTTTATGGAAAATACACTGTTTTTCGACTGAATTAATTCAATTTCCAAGAAATTATTATATTTAGGAATTATATAAACCGATAAACATGGGTGGTGCTTTACTTCATTTAGTCGCTTATGGCGCACAAGACGCTTTTTTAACTGGTAACCCCGAGATTACTTTCTGGAAGGTTACTTACCGCAGACATACTCACTTCGCTATGGAGTCCATCGAACAGACCTTCTCCGGCCAAGCCGATTTCGGTCGCAGAGTTACCTGCACTGTCAGTAGAAACGGTGATTTAGCTTACCGCGTCTATTTACAGGTTACTCTCCCCGAGATTAACCAAGATGTTGATGGATCCGAGGGTGATGTCTATGCCCGTTGGTTGGATTTCCCCGGCGAACAACTCATCTCCCAAGTTGAGGTCGAAATTGGAGGCCAAAGAATTGAGAGACAATATGGTGAATCCATGCACATCTGGAACCAACTCACTATGTCTGCCGAACAACAAAAGGGTCTCTACAAGATGCTCGGTCATACTACCCAATTGACCTACATCACTGACCCCACCTTCGCTGACATCAACGGTCCTTGTGCTTCCACCAGTGGTCCCGGCCAAGTGTGTGCTCCCCGCAACACCCTCCCCGAAACCACCTTATACATTCCTCTTCAATTCTGGTTCTGCCAAAACCCTGGTTTGGCTCTTCCTTTGATCGCCTTACAGTACCACGAAGTGAAAATCAACATTGACTTCCGCCCCATTGGTGAGTGCTTATGGGCTGTCAGCTCTTTGACTGCCCCCGCTGGAACCAGTGCCCAAGTCACCAGAGCCTACCAACAATCCCTTGTTGCTGCCTCTCTCTACATCGACTATATCTTCTTGGATACCGATGAACGCAGAAAGATGGCTCAAAACCCCCACGAATACTTAATCGAGCAACTCCAATTCACTGGTGATGAATCCATTGGTTCCTCTTCCAACAAGATTAAGCTCAACTTCAACCACCCCTGCAAGGAACTCATCTGGGTCGTCCAGCCTGATGCCAATGTGGATTACTGCTCCTCTTTGGAAGGCGGCCAAACCTTATACAAGACCCTTGGAGCCCAACCCTTCAACTACACTGATGCTATTGATGCTCTCCCCAACGCTATCCACGCTTTCGGTGGTCCTCACAGCGTTGGAGGTGCTAGTGCCTTCATCACTGCCGATGGTACCTTCCAAATGGCTGGTGCCCTTGATAATGGTGCTGGTGCTGCCAGTGCTTGGGACGGGCAATTCGCCAACACTGGCGGTGCTAATGTCGGTGCTTATGTCTCTGATGCCGGAACATTCGTTCTTGCCGAGACTGCTCTTGACATGCACTGCTGGGGTGAGAACCCTGTTGTGACTGCCAAGTTGCAACTCAACGGCCAAGACCGCATCTCTGAACGCGAAGGTTCTTACTTTGATGTCGTTCAACCCTACCAACACCACACTCGCACACCCGACACTGGTATCAATGTGTATTCCTTCGGCTTAAGACCCGAGGAACACCAACCCTCTGGTGCCCTCAACTTCTCCAGAATTGACAATGCCGTCTTACAACTCGTTGTCTCTGCTTCTGCTGTTGGTGGTACCGCCACTGCCAAGGTCCGTGTGTATGCCAAGTCCTATAACATCTTGCGTGTTATGGCCGGTATGGCGGGCATCGCGTACTCGAATTAAAAAAACTAATTACCGAACCCGTATTAGTTGTTTTTTAAACGATATGAAGAAACCATTTTATATGAATGTATAATATGGATTTACCCAGAGACCAAGAGCGAGACAACACTGCTAAAATGTATTCCTATGATGCTGACAAAACCGCGATGTGTATTACACTAAACAATAATACTTATTTATTTGATCCCGACGATTTTTGTAGAATATTGAACCATCCCAGGTCTTTTATTCAACATAAAGAAGACGAGCATTATCCTTCATTCATATACAATGATAAGTATGTGAATTATTTGGAATTTCTTTATAAAGACGGCAATCATAACAATTTCAAGTTTCACAATGGTAATAAAAACGATTTACGCCATTCAAATATAAGTATTTCACATCATATGGATGATTTTGTGAATAAAAATTACCAAGTAATTGAAACTATACTAGGGCATTATCCCAGGTTCAAGCATGCCAATATAATGAAGAACCCTCTATGGCGAATTCTCGCCGATAACAAAGAAAAACTACTTATGTATTGCGAACCAGATACTTTTTGTATTTTGTGTGAAGAAAGCTACCAAAAAATATTGGATTTTGAGAGAGAGAAAAATGATGGGTATAAACTTACTTTTTTTCGGTGCAATAATGGATATATTGCTACACGAATGAGAGATTCATTGCAAATATACATCCACCAAATTATCCTCAATTTCTACGGCCAAGGAAGAGGGACTAAAGAAATAAGCATAGACCATATTGATAGAAACCCATTGAATAATTCTATGGAGAATTTGAGACTTGCAACGAGAGAAATGCAGGAACAAAATTCTAAAGGGATTGCACCAAATACAAAACGGGAAAGACAACTAGGTGCGAGAGAATTGCCCGATGGTATCGACCATTCTATGTTGCGAAAATATGTGGTGTATTATCTCAATACTTACAATAAAGAAAAGAATAAGAGCCGGGAATATTTCCGTGTAGAACATCCGGCATTGGATGCACCTTGGGAAAGTTCAAAATCGGGAAAAGTTTCTATTATGGAGAAACTAAACAAGGCAAACCAGGTAGCGGAAAATTTGGAAGCAGGTATTTTTCCTGAAAAAAACGAGAGAACATTACCGAAATATTTCACTTTAGTGGAAAAGAAAAATGGGAAACATTGTCTTATATTTGATAAACGAGGTGAAAAAGGAGCCCGGTATAATGTGAAAATGGCGATAGAAACAAACGAATTGGATATAGAAATAGAAAAGATGAGAGAAAAGGTGGCGGAAAAATATCCCGGTATTGAATTATAAATGCCCGAGTAAAGAATATAAAAAGTAAAAGGATGATAAAATATCGTATGACTGCCGTTTATCATAAAAATACTCAAAATGAATTATTATTGGAAAACTTACTTGATTTCTATCAAAATCGAGAGAACTTATCTAAAATGACAAAAATCATTAATGGCGAAACAAATATTTCTCTCCGGATTGTGGATTGGTTTGTGACAAACTATTCTAAAAAACATTATATAGTGTATGATTTAGTATCCAGACGGGGTATTTTAACGGATGCAATTGGTACAGTTCGGTTCAAGGTATATAATGACTATAAACTAAAATTAAAAGCTTATTCAAAGAAGAGATTTGACCCTTTTTGTAGATGGGAGCGAATTACTATTCCCTATGAAAATGGGAAATATATGGAAACAACCATAGGACAATTGAATTTTTTCAAGTGGGCTATAGAGAACCATATTTTAGAATATATAGAAGAACATTATCAAGAGATTGAGAACGATATGAACTGCCGAAATGGAACAAGTCGAGAGAAGGTGGGTTCATTTTCTACTATAGAGAAAACCCGAAAGAAACGCGAAGAATTATCTATTTCTGCTTGTAAATCTGTTAAAAAGGAAATGGTGAATATTATTGTGAAATTCAATGATTAGGTGGGAGCACTATATGAATATATAACTTTTCACGATACAAAAATATAAAAAACAAAATAGATGATACAACAATGTCTTTTCTAAAATCAAAATATGTTCTGGTGAATATTCAAATTCCCATATTGCTACACGAAACAGGTGAATACGACTCCTATCCAGACCATATTCGTGTAGTCTATTCTTCTATAGACAATCTACCCCCTTTATCTTCAACACCAAGCTACGAATTGAACCTTGCTGATTATTTTCCACGAGAAACTGAACCCGAACGAGAGAATAGGCCGAGGCCAGACCCACATCCGGAACCTATAACTATATCTCCTTTACAAGAGCTACTTACTACAGTGAGTGAAACAAAATACATAGAAATATGCAAGAAAAACAAGGCTAAAATACATAAATCAAATACGACTTTTAAAAATAAATCCCCTACTGCTACCACCAGCACCAATAAAAATTTCCCAAAAAAAGAATTTACAAGAAAAACTTGGAAATACTTGTGTGAAGTGAATACAGACTTATGAGAGATACATAGGTCTTTGTCCGGGTTGAAGAACAAGTGGATCGGGCAACATACGAGGATATTTGTCTCTCACATTGAGAGATTTTACCTCTTTGAATTCTGGCTTAAATCCATTATACATTCCCGGGTTCGTCATATCATTTGCACGAATACCGAACAAATAACTTTCTACATCTGCATAATTTTCTGTGAATTCTCTTGGTGTTGCTTTCATTCCAATCAATCCATCGCCGGGTAAGCAAGTCATTGGTGTAGTGGCGAACATCGTATTGTGTTTATAGTCATATAATCTTTCATACATACGATGTTCCATATTATAATCTCCTGTTTGCATCTTTTTTCTTGTGCCCGCCATTATACATAATAAAAGGAAATAAACACACTATCGCCTGCCCTCCCCCAGGACCCAGGACCCAGATCTATAATTTGCGTACTTTTGTGGGGAATGTTCCAGTTTCTTGTGGTCTTGGGAGGGGGCTTGGTGTCGGCTCCATAAATTGTATTAAATTCCTATAGTAAGTATTTTTTTCATCTACGGGTTCGGGTTCCCATTGAAATTCAAAATGAGTGTGTAATTCCGAGTTTTGTTCTCTCAAATACATATACAAAAAGGGAAAAAACAGATCCAAATAGTCGTATGAATACATAATAGCTAATCCAATTTCCGGGTCAGTAGATAGCATTTTTTCCGCTGCAAGACGATACAGTTTCATAAAAAGAGGTGATTGTTTTGTTATAGCAAATATAGCGTTCATATAATTCATCATTGCATCGGAATCGTATAAAAACTCATCGAGTGTTTCTTCGTCATCTGTTTCGCCAAATACTGGATAGTTAGAAGCATCCATTTTTGCTAAATGTCTTAAAAAATTTCGGTATTCATTTGAATTGGAATACATTGTTGTAAATAAAGAATTGTATATGTAATTCTTTATTTGTTTTACAGAGACATAACACAATTTACCAAATAAACATTTTAGGTAGAAGACGCCGAGTTTGGTGGCGTGATTTGCTGCTTCTTCTGCTGCTGCTGCTGCTGCGTTTCACAACACGATGACGACGATACCGGCGTGATTTACGCCCACCACTTACTTTTATAGGTTCTTGTTGTGCTGGTGATCCCACTGCAAACGCAGATAAAACAGGGTTTGATGCAGGAGCAGGAACGGGACCCGCATCAGCTCCACCATTTTGTTGTTGTTTTTTCGCCATATATACAATACAAATATATTGTAGATATATCTCAAAAGAGATGACCCGAGACCGAGACTAACACCACAAAGAAAGAGAATTAAAAATTATTCAAAGGGCGAGATGTACGCTTAAAATCTTCATCAGTCATCAATTCGCGCGTCATAACACCACCACGCACCCATCCATCTAAAGCATATTCTTCAATACTTTTCTTTGGGTCAGAAATGCGGCTTTTCATCTCATCATCCACATGATACATAGTATAGTCCATAAACGACTTTGACATAATGGTAGAAGTGCTTTTGGGTTCAAATACATTTTCACCCATTAAGAGACGACTTTCAATGGTGGGATCAACCGACCCTCTTCCTAAATAGGGAACAGTTAAAAAGGGGCGTTCATTCAATGAAAGTTTTTCTAAACTGCGGCCTTCCTTCATTTTTAAATGCAAATTGCTATCCACATCTACATTACCACCTAATCCAATGCCCTTGTTTCCAACAAACATCATATTGGGATAAGTTGTTGCAAAATCCACGTGGGCGTTGCTTGTATTTTCATTGAAATAATTTGACAAGGTATAATTGGAAAAACGGGTATTATGTAAATTTCTTTGGGTTTGGTCGGCTTCATCGGCACCAATTCTACCTAAATTAAAGAATGTGTAATCAGACATTATAATATAGTAATATAGATTTTCTCTCAATTCCCTTGTCGCATTCTTGGTTGAAACAAACAATTATTGTATAGAGTGTAGTAGAATATAGGATGGTGAATAATATCCAGCAAAATACAATTTACGGGTTAATGTGTCTGGCTGCATCTCTCGCACAAGCAAACATATTTCCTTCTTTACAACTCACCATACTTCCATAACAAAAATCAGTGAATGTCTGAATATCATTTGGTATAGTAGTATTGGCTGTTGAATAAAATGGACGCAATGACTGTTCGAATACATATTTATCCCCCAAATCACGGAATAATTTTTCAGCTAAATCTGGTTGGTTCGGGTTCATCTTCAATACCATTTTTTTAGCATTATCTGTAATAGCATCCCCCGATGATGCCGCAGGAGGTGCCGGTTTTTTATTCGGATTATCAATATAATCTGTCAGCATAACATTGCTAAATGGATTTTCCGGTGTAGGTTTATCAAATATTTTTTCTTTATCTAATTCAACTCCTTTTTCGGCTAAAATCTCCCTTGCAGGGCTATTTATTTCCATATTAAACCCCTCTTTTCGTGGGTTCTCTCGACTATGAAATACATAGGCAATGTGAATCGCACCGAGTGTAATTATACCAACAAGTAAGGTTCGTAATTCTCGTGTATAAAAAAACAATAAAACCATACACACGATAACAAAACGAGAGATTGCATTTAATTTTTCTTCATAGGATGTCATATTTTCTGTTGGGAAAAAATCCAGTTCTTTTAATAAAACATTAGGATTCGACGACCAAAATTCCACTGTTTTTTCTTCCATGAATGATATGTTTATATATACACCATATATGTTTCTCTCAAACATACCGAGAGAAACATATTGTCGCCGATTTATTCCATTTTTCTTTTCGCAGTAATCCTACACTTTATACACTTTTTATCAATTTGTATGGTTTTTCCTCTTACTTTTTGTGGAACGATTTTTAAAATACATCTTGATTTTTCTCCATAAAGAGGTTCCGTACATCCCTTTTCCGGTAATTTAGCGAGTTTTAAATCGCTCAATGATGCAACCGAACATCTTGCTCTAAAATGTTCGTATCTTTCTCTCACATCTTCATATGACAATCCCGACACTTTTTGCAACATCTCATTTACCAGTTCGTGTAATTCATACACATATTTTGAAAAGGTTTCTCGTGATTTCATATGTTCCCTTTTCAGCGGTAGTTTTTTATAATTTTGTTTCAAATTTTCTCTACATTTACCACAAGGCAATACATTCTGTAGGTTTAACATAAAGTTGCGGTAGTGTATCTTGTTTTTGGCGGTTGGTTTCACAGGATAATTAAAAGACATTGTGTGGAGAAAATGCCATATTCCTGGGCCCCATACAGTAGTTAGCATTCCATCACCACTGTTGTAATCATCTTTTCCATATGGATTTTTCCTCGTTTTCACGAAATTTGGCCGTGATTTAAGGCGATATGTTTTTGTAGTCATATCTTTATATTTTCTGTCTATTTTTTATTGTATTCAGAATTTCAGGGAAGAAACAACACACAGAAGAAACTTGGGGTATCTTTCTCTCGAATATGAGAGAAATAGAACATAAAGAAACAACGAGAGAAAGAATAAAGCGGATAATTCAAGGAAATTCTTTACCCTCTTAATATATATGTCTCCCTTTCTCTCCTTTTTATATAGCAAATTTAAACAATATGTTCCTCTCTTCATTATAGGGTTTGTAGTTGTATTTTTAGGTATTATTGCTTACACTGCGTATCAAAAACAAACAAAAAAAATAGACGATAAAAAATTCGCAGATGTAGCAAATACAAACCCTGACGGACACGAAGTTGCGATTTATTTCTTTTTTGCAAACTGGTGTCCCCACTGTAAAATTGCTAAACCTGAATGGGCCGCATTCAAAGATGATTACCACGGGAAGATAATAAATGGATCTCGCATTGAATGTATTGAAATTGACTGCACGGACGATACAGTTGGTTCCGTTAAATCCGCAATTGAAAAATTCGAAATCTCTGGGTTTCCGGCTATAAAAGCAACGATTGCAGGGAATGATGGGAAACAAAATGTGATTGATTATGATGCTAAAGTGAAGAAGGATAATTTGGAAAAGTTCGTTCAATCGATTTCCAAGTAATGTGGTGTTGGTTAGGGTTCTCCTAACCCAACCGGAACATTATCGTCCAATTCCGTAAAAAATCGTTCAACATATTCTTTCCCCAACTGAATACCGCGATCAATTGCACTTTTCCGTATTTCATAGTCGTGTGTGATTTTATAGATGTTGTATATATTTGTAAAATCAGAAGGAACATCTATTTGGTAAGGTATAGAAGGACAATCGAGAGAAACTTTTTCCAACAATTTAGCCATAATTGTAAATAAATAATCGGGCATATTTGCAAATACTAATTCATTTGTAGCATTTTCTCCGCCTTTGCTTCCGCCTACATCTCCATCTCCAAATACTTTCTGTATTCCCAAAATTTCATTCGGGTCTGCACCCATTTTCAAACATTGCGATACAGGATAGTTCCCCATAACTGCCCCATCTAAATAGGTTTTACCCTCTTTTTTATATGGACGAAACAATATAGGTAAAGCACAAGAACAATAAATAGCTTCTGTTAATTTCCAAGTAGGATGTGTTTTATGCGAAAGATCAACTAATTCAAAAGTATCCAGACAAGTGCAATAAATATGAGAATCTATACCTGTAAATTCATAAAATTCCGCCAAAGTAATATCCGGCGACAAGTCGCAAGCGTGCAATAACGGGTGGACCATTTTTTCAATTGTGGTAATATTTGATATACCAATTTCATCAAATGACCCAATAAGACGATCAATACCAAAATTGAAAATAGCACCCCAAGGACGTAAATAGAAATAATCGTCTAATGTATCCCATCCCAATTTTTCCGCAAAACATATCACCGTTGAAAATACAGCACCTATAGAAACCCCATGCACGGTTTCAATATTTTTTATATCCCATAATCCTTGTCGGTGTGTTTCTCTCAATATTCCATAAAAAATGAACCCAGTTTCACCTCCTCCAGAAACTACTAAATGTCGTATTGTATCTTTCATTGAGAGAAACTACAAGGTTCGTTTTATGTTCTTTTCTCTCAAATTTCTTGTATAGATTTTGTATAGTGAATATGTCGGTCGTTTTTTTCGCAAATGAAGAAGATGTTGCAAGAAAAGTGAATATTGACGATTTATACGAGAAAAAGAAAAAACAGGATATGAAACAATTGGCTATATTTAATAAAGTATTAAATCGGATTAATCGTCGTATTGTTGCAATGGGAAGGTCGCGTTCGAGAGATAATTATATATGGTATTTAGTTCCTGAATATATTATTGGGGAAACTCTTTACAACAAAAATGATTGTATTGCTTATTTAGTTACAAAATTAACGGATAACGGATTTGCCGTGAAATATATACATCCCAATATGTTGCTCGTCTCGTGGGAAAACTGGATACCACAATATGTAAGACAAGAACTAAAGAAAAAAACCGGGGTTTTACTCGATCAACACGGGAATATGGTAAGGCGTGATGAAGTGAAAGACGAATTAGATATGATGGATCCTACTGTAGTCCAACCTGCTGCTCCACCTACTCCACAAGAAAAAGGAAAACAATTTAGACAAATTAGCGATTACAAGCCAACCGGTAATTTAGTTTATAATAAGGATTATTTTGAGAAAATAGAAAAACGGGTTTCATTTGATAAATAAACGCCCGCCCACATCCAAACACTACACAAAATAATGTATTTATTTTTTGTTTGTATATCGTCTTTTTATTGTTTTTGCTACTCTTCTGTATTGTGTATATTTTTGTCTGTATTGTCTTTTTTTAGATGTATATTGTTTTGTATTGCGTCGCGATTTTCTTCCGCCTTTTTTAGCAGGAGGTGTAGGGGGTGTAGGAGTTTTCTTTATAATTCTCTCTATAAATGGTCTATAGCTGGATGTATCCCCATCAACAATAATTAACGAGAGAAAAGTATCCCAGTCTGCACTCGTAATCCCATCAAAAATAGTGTCAATATTCACATAAAAGGTTGGCTGATTTCCTTCCATTGCATAGAAAATATGTGTGTCTCCAACTATAGGAACATCATCTCTGGTATGTAGTCCATAAGAATTATATACATATTTATGTAATGCATAATAAATACCATATAATATAAAAATAACGAGTTTGTCATTATCAGGGTCTTTCACGCTATTATTGAGACTACTGCGATACTTGTTGTATTTATCAATGCAATCTAACACAACCGCCTGTAGAAAATTCACTACATAAATATTTGACAACACCAAATCATAATATCGAGGAAGTTTATTCTCTTTAAAATTTTGGTAAAGACTATCAATGTGGTAAAGACTATCAATGTATTTTTTAAATGTGTCTTCCATTGTTTTTTCAAATTCGCTATTTGCACCTGATAACACACCTTCAAAGATTTGTATTACTTTATCGTATAGCGTTGTTACTGGGGTTCCTTCCGGTGTTTTTATTGAATCGCCCTTAAAGAGAACAAGCTTTTCTGTATCATTTTTGTCATAGGCAAAGTCAAGTATGTTTCTTATAGGTTCGTAGTTTGCTTTTTCATTATATTCGCTTTTTATTGTTAAATCGGGAACATCACGAGGTTTATCAGGATTTGATTTATCGAGAGAAGGGGGCATATCATTTGTAGATGGATCTAAAAATAGATGATACACTTTATTTTGTATTTTTTCAAGTCCTATATCTAATTTTACAGAAACATTATCTGCAATATTCATATCGAAATTTTTTAGTTCGTGGTTTAACCGATCTACGATGCGTTTCACGCGGTTATCATCTCGTTTGTTTTTTTTAAAAAAAAGAGAATATAAATATTTTAGTTGTGTATTGGGAGCAGCAATAATAGGATCAAATAATTTTTTATGTGTGTCGTGTTCTATTAATATATTCATTATATCATCGTGTAATATGTATTCTGTTATTTTGTTTAAAAACAACGGTACTAATTTTTGTATAATGGAATTTTCACAAGTTTTTATTTTTGTTTCCAATGTTCCAAATATTTTTTCGGCAATATAGTTTAATATTTCTTGGTTTAGCAGGGCAGGATCGCTTAAATATACATCAGGGAGGTTCGTAGTAGCAGGATCTTCTGATGTAGCAGGGTCTTCTGGTGTAGCAATGTCTTCTGGTGTAGTTTTAGGGAGATCACCTGGCATTTTAGGGAGACCACTTGTTATTTTGGTAAGGTCTAGTATCCCAGCACCACCTCTGGTAAGAATGCCTGGAACATCAATCCCGGCTCCTCCATCCATTTTTGTAGTATCATCATCGGCAAAATAGCCCAAAAACACGCCTTTCTGTGTTTCAATTTTATTTCTTATCATTTCTGTGAATTTCTTTCGGTTTGTTTCATTTTTAAAATAAGAATTTATTTTCTCTCTTAATTTTTCAAACAGCACATCACGCATAACAGATACAGAAGTATTTTTTAAAATAATACCATTGGATACCTCCTCAATTTTAAGTGCAACCTCATTCATAATATCTTTTTTTTCTCCAACAGTTAGCTGATCCCCGCCGGTTTGACTGCCTAAATTCTTGTAAGCACCAATTGTTTCATCTAACATTTCTTCAATAGTTTTCGAAAAAGCTTGAGAAACCGGCACCTGGAATTCTTCTAAATAACTATCTATATTTTTACACATAATAATTTCAAATTGATCACCAAGTTCATCTAATGGCTTGATATATAGTTCGTCTAATTTATAGTCAATATATTTTTTGTAGTTATCCGTATTTTTAGGAGTATAATCAATTGTTTCGTTTGGAGCAGTCCCTTTCAAAACATAAAGAGCCCCGTCAGGTGTGGTTTGGTCTTGTCCGCCAGTTGGTAATAGTCCTGATACTTTACTTGCGAATGCACCTATATTACCTATGTTGGGAGGAATACCGCTTGAAATGCCTTTAGTTAATTGGTTCATATCTTACATTATAGCTACATAATTTATTTATGTTCCTACCCCACCCCCCACAAAATTGAATTCCGCCATAAAACAATTTAAAGAAAACAAACCTAATTATTTCTTATATAACCATCTATTCTTTTCGTAAAAACCCCCGCTATGTATCAACCCGAACCTTTAAACGCCAATTTTAACGCTAATTTTGAAAAAGAACCTCAACCTTACCTTCCCAGACAAACTTCTCCAAAAGCAAATATACAAGATAAAGAAAAAACCAAAAAGAAAAAACAGAAACTCAACACAAACGATAAAGCCAAACTATGGAACCAGTTTGATGTTGTTATTGGAAACACAAAACCAAAATTAGAATGTATTTATGAAAAACTAAATAATGTGGGGGATGTGTGTAGCCAATGTCAATCTGTTTTGGTTATTATGGAAGACGGATATCCTACTTGTAGTAATAATAAGTGTGGTCTAATCTACACTGATGCACTTGACTATTCACCAGAATGGAGATTTTTCGGTGCAGAAGATAAAAACACGAATGACCCGACAAGATGTGGAAATCCAATTAACCCGAATTTACCGGAATCCTCTTTTGGATGCAAGGTATTATGTGGCCCTAAATCTTCTTATGAAATGAAGAAAATTCGGCGATGGATTGAATGGCAGTCTATGCCGCATAAGGAAAAATCATTATATGACGAATTTCAGTTTATATCTACTATGGCCCAGAATGCAGGAATTCCTAAAATCTTTATTGATGAGGCAATGTATATCCACAAAGACATATCAGAACAAAAAATATTTAGGGGTGTAAATCGCGATGGGGTGAAAGCTGCCTCTATTTACATTTCCTGTAGATTAAACGGTTTCCCGAGAACATCACACGAAATTGCAGAAATATTTCATATAAACAAAACGAGTGCTACCCACGGTTGCTCGGTTGCTCTTAATATTCTCAATAATATAGAGAGAAAGAATGAAACTGATCCACAAGATATGTGTAATACAACATCTACACTTTTCATAGAGCGTTATTGCTCTAAACTAAATATGAACCAGGAATTATCTATGTTGGCGAAATTCATATCCACTAAAGTTGAAAATGAAAATATAATAACGGACAACAATCCGCAGTCAATTACGGCGGGTATTATCTATTTCATTTCACAATCGTGTGGTCTCAATATAACAAAACAGGATATTCGCCAAGTATGTGGTGTTAGTGAAGTGACTACAAATAAGTGTTTTAAAAAGCTGGAGACATATCGTGATTATTTAATACCGAAACGACTTTTAGATAAATATATGCAAAAAACGGCAAAATGAAATGACCGCAAAATGAAATGACCGCAAAATGAAATGACCGCAAAATGAAATGACCGCAAAATGAAATGACCGCAAAATGAAATGACCGCAAAATGAAATGCCTGATGCCCTAATGCCTTAATGCCCTAATGCCCGACAACAGATGATTGTGTATGCGTGTCTCAATGAAAATATTCATATGCTATAAATATATGAATATTACTCCCGAAATTATTATTCTTGTTCCTTATCGCGATAGAAAAGAACACTACAATCTTTTTTCTGCGAAAATACATCAATTTTTAAATCCGTGGAACCATCTTGTTCTTTATATACATCAAAATGATACACGGTCGTTTAATCGGGGTGCAATAAAAAATATCGGGTTCCTCGTTGTCCGTCAAATGTTTCCCAATTCTTATAAAAATATCACACTTGTGTTTAATGATATTGATTCTATACCAGTGAATACACAATTAAATTATAAAACCACCCAAAATAAAGTGAAACATTTTTACGGGTTTCGCTATACTTTAGGTGGAATTGTTTCAATCATTGCTGAAGATTTTGAGCGGATTGGTGGGTTCCCTAATTATTGGGGATGGGGATATGAAGACAATATGTTGTTGTATCGTTGTATATCGCATAAACTACAAATAGATAGATCTCAGTTTTATCCTTGTGGTTCTCCAAATATATTGAGATTAAACGAAGCACCTATACGACATATGAATTCCACGGATTATGCAGAATATATGAAAAAAACGGATGATGGATGGAAAAATATAGCAAATTTAGAATGGGTCCAAGAAGGCGAATTTATCCATGTAAATAAATTCACAACAGGGCGAGAAGAAAACGAAAATACAAAAATAGACTATAATATTCGCTATGAATCAAACCCACTTTCCTCCAAAAAATTTAGCAAACTAATTGACACAATACCCCCGCGAGCAACCCAAATCAAGCCACGCAGTCATCCTAAACCGATAAAATCGCCAAAAAAAGCCATCGTTCCAGGCAATATGATGTTTCGTTTTTACCCACAACCATCCTCAACCCGTAAATAAGAATTTATATGTAATTCCATAGGTCTGATTTGTTTCCCAAATACCCGATATTTTCAATATAAAATGCCGGATGGAATCATTCTTATCAAATTGCATAATTTCATTTACGGTTTCACTGTTGCCCTCTGATGAATGGATTTTTATCATACCACTCATCAATTGTGTTCTTAACCCATAATTCGGCACTTTTTTAACATCTTCTGCTGAAATATTTTGCAAGAAAAATCCATAATACCCCAATATATTCTCCTCCAATTGTATTATTTTTTCTATTTGTTTTTTGTTTATAGCGAGGGTATTATCTAAATAAAATATTTCTTTTTGGAACCCGGAAAATGGATTTTTTGAAACACGCATAATACTGGAAAATACATTCCCACTTATACCAATATCTTCAATATTTTCATATTTATATTCTAAAAATCCCACATGGATAAAAATCCCATTCATAATACAATATTCATCTGAATAAATGAGTTTACTGAAATAACCATCAATCACAATGTTTTTCCGTTTTTCTGCAACAAATAAATGGTTCCAGTCTATTTTTGAACTATCTACAATAAAATTCATTATATTGAATGAATTTCATTTTTTATATATTTTCTCTCAATTGTTCTATTTCACTCTCGCCGAACAGGTATATTTTCCAACACATAATAAATAAATAAATCCGCCTTCTTCATATTTGGTTGTGTAATATTCACATATTTTTCAAACCCACTATAGATTTGTTCTGGGCCTGTTTTCACCAGTTTATTCCCATTTCTCTCGCTATTTTGTATCCAATCCATAATACCATATAGTAATGCAGCTATTTGATATAAGACCACATAGTTATTATGCAACTTACTGATTATCCCACCAGCTTCAATAAACCCAGATGTATCTTTGGGATTTGCAGGTTCTCCCGCTTTTGAGAGAAAATCTTCCGTTGTATTCAATATATACAATGCCTCATCCTGGTTCATATATTTCGCGTTATTAATGTATTGCATTGTCATTTCACTTTGGATCTCCTGCTTTCGCACAATATTGTAGAATGCAATCTTGGCTTTCTCTAAATTATCCTGTGAAGATTCGCGGCATTTTTCCATCCATTCAAAACAGATTTTCGCAAAATAGGTTTCATCATAGGGTTCCGTCTTTTTCCGATTTTCGTCTTTCATTCGAAAATGATAATGTATTTTGGAATAAACGAGAGAAACCGGCATACAAACATTTATCCATTTCCGCTTAAAATCTTCGAATTCAGTTGGTTTAGCTAATTTATCCGGCCAAGAATTCACCGTAAAAAACTCGCCATATTTTTTGTTTAGGTTATCGTCATTCGTTTCATAACTACTTGTTATTTTATAACCTTCGAGAGAAGTTGGGTCTGCTCGGTATTGTTCGTATGCATTTTTGTCTGTAGTTGTTTCTTTCATTAGTTTGTTATCTACTTTACAAAACCCAATAAGAAGTTGCGATTCTTTCACCCATTCCCCAACCTTCACTTCTCTCGACATTCCTGTTTTTGGGTCGGGTAAATATATCATCGTTTCTTCATTCGTAAATCCTTCTATTGCACGATTAGACCCTTTTAAATATTGCTGTAAAAACCCAAAATAAATAATATACAAAAAGAGGACAATAAGAATAAAAGATAATACTATTGCTATCATTTTCGGATAGGTTTAATATGTTATTATTATATAATATAATAATATAAATGTCTGCACGATTAAGTATGAATGCTATTCGTTATACAAATTGGAAAGGAAAAACATTTCAGCAAGTCAGTTCTACTATAATAAAAAATAATCCAGATGATGCTGGTACAATAAGACAAATAATGAAACCCCTTCCTCTAAAAATATATCGCCGCGAAATTGCGATACAATATCCTGAAAAATCGTGTTCTGTCTCTCGTGTTTCAGCAAGTGTAGATGAATTACTCCGCCCAAACGGAGCAATTACGCGACCTTATTCTGCACCCGAGACGGCAACAGGAATGATAAATACGCTGGATTTTAACTATAATGAAAATAAATCGGAAAATTATACTTGCACCGCTTCTTCCGCAAAGTGTGCCGAAAATGATGCTCGCCGGCGTGTGCGTAGTAGTGGTATGATCCGCAAAAAATACGATCCTTTACGCCAAGATAGTGCCTATTTCACCAATTCAACGCAATATTTAACAAGTAGGGCGAAAACCTTTCATCAAAACCAATACCAACATGTGCGTAGAAACGAACTTTCTCTCATTTCTCAAGGCCACGATACAATTACCACTTTTGTTCCCAATGGATTGTCTCATTGTCCTAAAGTTGAAATAAGTTCAGCTAAAAACAACAATGTTCTCTCGTATTTATGGATAGATTACGACGCATCGTTGCCTGACCCAATGGCGACCTATCTAAACCAGATTGTTATACCGGATGGGGTCTATGATGTGGCCGATTTAAATGGGGTAGTTGAACGAGCATTAATTTCGAACCAGCATTACTATATACATAATGAAACACGCTCAAAGGTGATGTTAATAAAATTCATCTATAATGTGGTCGAGAAAAAGGTGGAACTCCAATTGTATTCTACTTCTATTGTGGATAATGCGACTTATTCTGTGCCTATCGGGTTTTCTTGGGCCAATCCTTCTCCTCGCCGAACTCCTGTTGTATTTATCCACGGCAACAATCTACAACAGGTGATCGGGTTCAACACAGGATATTATCCAGATATGATTGCTGATGCAAACGCAAATATAAGTAATACGAATTATGGTGTAGTCTCGAACCGTGCAAGTAGTCTCACTTCTTCTCTCAAAGAATTGATCTATAAACCGAGCAATATGAAATTTGCTTCACAGGGGGGTGTATCTTCCGGCGAACGCACTTTACGCGAAAAATACAATAGTGTCACAAACTCGGGCAAATTATTTAAAGCCTCATACGGACAAAATCTCTCAAGTGCATTAGCTTATGGTGTAGGTGGAAGTATGTATTCAGTGAAAGATAAAATAGGATATCGTATGACAAAAACGCCGGTTTTTGATAAAAACACAGGGGTGAAACGATGTGTTGAATATACTACACGAAGAAGTGCATATTGCGAGCCGACTACTCCCGTTTCTCCAAGTGCTTTAGTTCCAGGTATTCTTGACACAATTGCGGCACATTTGCGTCTTCATATGGAAGAATTCCGCAACTCCAATTTCTGGGCTTATACTTGCGATGGAGATGAAATCGGCACTTATATAAATGATGGCGGCAATGATATGTATGACAGTGCTAATTTCGTGACACCTTGGTTGCGTTCTGGGGAAAGATATGATTCAACCAATAACGATGTGGAGGATTATCCTTATTGCGTAACCTACAGCACTACCACAGAAACAATCGTGGATACGGATTTCCATTATGTGAGTTTAGGGTGGATATATGAAGAAGATACAGATGACCCCCAAATAGACCAATCACGACACCCAATCACTTTATTGGGATACCGCAATGATGGACCAGTAGGCTGGCAAGTGGGCGGTAATATAGGTGCAGATGGAGGAGGAGATGCTACTTCAGGTTATGTGTATAATGGCGACACAGTGAATGGTTTCACTGTTTATGCGGGATATAGACAAGTGTATAATGCAGGCGATCCAACCATTTGTAATTTGGTGATTTTATTAGGACATCCATCTTGGGCTACCGAATTTGGACCGGTTACATTGATTGCGGATGATGACGATACAAGGTACGGCCAATTTGTTATGTATGCAGGTGAAGGGTCAAAGAATGTATTTTCCATCCATACATTATTGAGTAAGCCGGACAATGATGACGAAGAGCCTATATCTAATTCGGAATTGGAAACCGTGATTGGTAATTTCATCACAAGAGTAAAGGAAGTGCTGAACCTTTAATCCACTCATTGTTTTATCCTTCGGTCCCCTACAATGAATATTTGAAAGAAGACATATAAATAAGATTTTATGAAACCATATAGATTACATAAAATGATATATTATCTTTTACCACAAACATCACCCTATACATATAAATATTTGGTATATGAAACCCAAATGCAAATACCGGAATGTTATATTTGTCAATCCCTTTTGCATTATTTGACAAACATAAAGGAAAAAATAACAAGTCGAGAGAAAGAATGGGATCATTATAAAAAATACACAAATACTTATGAGTATATTCATAGTGTGGTTCCTCATATAAAAAAACCAGTTTCCAAGTATCGTCCTTTGTCGCGTTCTTATTTTAAAATGGTTGAAATCATACACCAATTTGAACTTATTTCTCTCGCAAAATATAAATCGCGACCAATTAAAACATTCCATTTAGCGGAAGGTCCAGGTGGATTTATTGAGGCAGTTGTGAATTTACGGCGTAATATAAACACAAATACTTATGCAAAAACAACGAACCGATTTGGCGGACTTGAACCAGCGGATACGGTTGATATTTATTATGGTATGACACTTGATTATGATGAAAAGACAAATGTATATGGATGGAAAAAGAGCGAGCATTTTCTTGAAACAAATCCATCTGTAGTTATTGAAAAGGGTGCGGACCAAACCGGTAATCTATTGAATTTGTGTAATTTAGAATATTGTCATAAAAAATATGGAGGAACAATTGATTTTATAACAGCCGATGGGGGGTTCGACTTTTCGTCTAATTTTAACGGCCAAGAATTGAGTGTTGCTAATTTACTTTTCGCCCAAGTAGCATATGCTCTTTTTATGCAAAAATATGGTGGAGCATTTGTGTTAAAATTATTTGATTGTTTTCATAAACACACGATTGATATTATTTATCTCCTGTCTTCTTTTTATAAACAGGTGTATATTTGCAAACCGCAAACAAGCCGTAGCGGAAACTCGGAAAAATACATAGTATGTAAAGGATTTTTGTATCAATCAACCACGAGTTTTCATGGATATATTCACCACATTTTCGCAAAAATGGGAAAATACGAAAAACAAGAATTGGGACGCAATTATTATTTACACCAATTTTTAGGGTTCCAAATTCCTAAATTCTATTTGAATAAAATAGAGGAATATGTTTCTGTGTTCGGGCAACAGCAATTGGAAAATATCCATTTCACGATGAATTTAATCGCCAAAGTAAATAAAAAAGAAAAATCGCCCGACAAAATAGAACAATTGATTAAATTAAATGTTTCAAAATGTATTCAGTGGTGTAATATACATAATATTCAGTGTAATCAGTTTTCTTAAGACACGAGACACAAGACACGAGACACGAGATATATGATTTTTATTATTTGGTGAAAATCATATTTATAATTAGGGAAATATTTACATATAGTTAGGATAAACTTGCCGCTTCTCTAAATCTGCTCTAAATCTTTTAATTTCCAATATTCGCACCCACCATTCATTAAAGGACGGCGAATAATAAACGGTATTTTTTTCTGTTCCAATTCAGCAGAAGCAATAATAAACCCATCAATAATTTCCGGTCCTAAATCAACAAATGGTTTGGCTCCGCCATTTATTTGTTTTGCCCTTTCACCAAGGATCCTCGCTTTCTCATATTTTGTTAAGAAAGGCAGTGTTTGGTGTAGTGGGTCATTAATTACCCCATATTCATCATACACAATGGTTGATAAAGCCTCCACTTCTTCATAATTGTGTTGCACCAATTCAGGATGATAATCCAGAATAACATCGTGCTTCATTTCATCACCTAATTTTTGCAGATAATTTGCCCCATATTCCATTTCATCTTCATCATCCGATGTTTCATTTCCAATATCAAACACATATTCAGGAACATCATCGCGTTTTTTGACGGATTTCTTTTTTTCTATAGGATCTTCGTATAACTCTTCTTCATCAATTTGCGAACCAAGCTCGTCATCATCTTCCGACATATAACTATCTTCTGCAGTATCTGCCTGACTTTCTTCATCAGAACCAGCATCACTCACCTCACTATCATCTGGATTACGAACCACCTTTTTAGCGACCTTTTTCGTAGGTTTTTGGCTTAATTCATCGTCAGAACTACTTTCAGCACCTTCAGAGTATTCGGATTCAATATCGGACATTGTTATACTTTATATAAATATTGTTTCTAAATGTGTTTTGTTCTCTTATAAATGTCATAAAAAACGGTTCAATTTTTTATCACAGGTTTTTCACAATACATTGAAATAAACAAATAACAAAACAACGAAACAACCCACTTTATTTATCATCTGTTTTCCATACAGTATCACATTCCGCACAAATATACACATACTTCATATTGTCATCGTCGTATCTCATATAAATAATTTCCACTTTTTCCATTTGTTTTTCATTTGTTTTACAGGCAATATTAGGGCATTTCATATTGTAAATGCGAGGTAAAGTAGGATCCAATTTCGTATAACGATTAATAATATGATTGAATTTTTGTTCTCCCTTTTTCAATTCTGTTTTTAAAACACAAACACCTTCTTCCATAGCAGTATTATCTGTAGTTCCGCATTTACGACAATAGTAAGAAGTAGTATTTCCATCTTCGCCAAGCGAAATATAAAGCATATTCGAGCAAACCGTGCAGAATTTCATTATACAATAAGTGTAGATTGTTTTAATAGATTGTGTTTAATTGATTTTTTTCACTATAATTTTACTATAACGACTATTCAATTTTTTTAGACTACACAATGCGTATGTCTTATGCCCTGGTGCTGGTGCTACCCGGGGTAATATTCTTTCCCCGGGGATTGTTTCCACATAAAAAATTGATTGTCCCTGCTTGATTATTGTAGATAGTATAAATAAGAATTTCAATAATTTCCGATAAATATTCATTATTGGAAACAAATTAAATATATCAATATATACACTTATAACAAGAATTCAATGAGTAGACCAGTTAAGAAAATTCGTCCCAATGTCAGTTCGGCCAGTTTAACAAGCCCAAAGACAGTGGAAGGTGGAAGTCGTCCATCAACTCCATTTTCGCCATTAAGTAGTTTTCTTTATAACCATAAAACAGAAAAAGGATCGGGAAAAACTTGTACGCACACGAGAATGGGTGATACTGGTTTAAATATATATGCCGGGTCTTACCATATTGATGAAAAAGCAATGGATGAATTCATTCCCATCTATTACAAGGAAGTCATAGAACAAGGTGTGCCGGAGTTCTTGACTGAAACACAATTGCCGAGCGATGGACCATTATTGATTGATTTGGATTTTCGGTTTCCCTATGAATGCACGACCCGCCAATATACAAAAGATCACATTGACGATTTTGTAATTGGTCTTTTAGATGAGTTGAAAAATGTTTATCAATTTGACGAAAATACCAATTTTGATATTTACATTCTTGAAAAACCGAAGATAAATCGCGTAGAAGAAGATAAAATCACAAAAGATGGATTACATATTATTGTTGGAATGAAAAGCGAAAACCGGATGAAACCGATTTTACGAAGTCGTATGTTGTTAAAATTAGAGGATATGTGGGGTGACGGCTCTCTCGGTTTAACAAATGATTGGGAATCGGTTCTTGATAAGGGTGTTATGAATGGAACGACAAACTGGCAAATGTATGGGTCTCGCAAACCAGCACACGATGCATACGAACTCACATATATATATCATATTGGGTTTGATACAGCAGATAACGAATTCACATTTCAAACAATAGATGTGAAATATAAACCGATTAATAAAAAAGAGATTTTCCCCAAATTATTGGCGAAATATAGACACCACCCGGTCTTCTTCTATAAAAACGATTTCATTAAACAAATAGACGGTGTTGAAAATCAGCGTCCTCGTTCTTCCGCAGCCCCCATAAATTTAGCAAAACATACTGCTGCGAGAAATAGTGATATCGCACTAAATATCCGCAGCGAAGACGATTTAAATAGTGAATTTGCACTTTTCATACAATCTATAGAGCACGAATATGATTTGATGGATATAGTGAAATATGTGATGTCGTTGCCCGAATCATATTATGGAACTGGTAGTTATGAAAAATGGATAAAGGTTGGGTGGGCGTTAAGAAATCGCGATGACCGTCTCCTTATTGTGTGGTTAAAATTTAGTTCGCAGTATAGCGGGTTTGATTATTCATCACAACCAATGGAGTTATATGATAAATGGCAGAAATTTGATTTGATGAACCCGAATGGCTTAACATCTCGGTCCATTATGTATTGGGTGAAAACAGATGCAAAAGAGAAATATAAGGAAATCCGCAATCAGAGTGTGGATGGAATGATTGACCGTATGCTCGGTAGTTATGAAGATATTAGTGAAGATGATAAAAAACCGGATCGCACTGGATGCACGGATTATGATATAGCCTGTGTATTGCATTATTTATTTAAACACGAATATGTATGTGTCAGTATTACAAATAATATATGGTATAAATTTGAAGAACCTCGCTGGGTTCGTATTGATGCGGGAACGCATTTAAGAAAATCTATTTCTGTGGAATTGCGTAATATTTATTTGCGAAAAGTGAATTATTATATTGATTTAAGATCCCGATTACGAGAAGGTGAAGAAACGGCGAAAATCAAGAAAATGGGGAAATTCATCGATAAAATTCTTGGTGTAGCACATCGTCTTGGTTCAACAAACGACAAGAAAAATATTATGACGGAAGCGAAAGAATTATTTTACGACGACAAATTCTTGGATAAGTTGGATGCAAACCGCAATCTTATTTGTTTCAAAAATGGAGTGGTAGATTTTACACAGAATATTTTCCGTCGAGCACAGCCGGAAGATTATGTGACAAAATGCACGGGTATTGACTATATGGAAAAACTTGGCCCAGAACACGAAGCGATTAAAACTGATATCCACAAATTTATGCGTGAATTGTTTGCGGTAAGTCGTGAATTGGAGGATTATATGTGGGAGCATTTAGCCTCTACATTAATCGGTGTTTTGCCCGATCAAACATTCAATATGTATATTGGTGAAGGTCAAAATGGGAAATCGGTTTTAACAAAATTGATGAAATGTGTTTTGGGTGAATATATGGAAGTGGTTCCATTGTCGCTTTTAACGGAAAAACGCACGAAAATTGGCGGCACATCACCCGAAGTATTGGCGTTGAAAGGTATTCGTTTAGCACTTATGCAAGAACCGACAAAAGGTGATATATTGAATGAAGGTATTATGAAACAATTCGTAAGTGGAACTGACCCAATTAGTGCTCGCGGTCTCTATATGCAATATTCGGAAACATTTTATCCTCAATTTAAACTGGTGTTGGCTTCCAATTATTTTATGACAATTAAGAGCAACGATCACGGCACTTGGCGTCGTGTTCGTGTCATTGATTTTGCGTCCAGATTTACAGATAATCCGGTGGAAGGCGACAGGGAAATTCCATATCAATTCAAGATTGACCGCAGTTTAGAAACCCGTATTGAAGGATGGAAGGAGGTTTTCGCACATATGTTGGTGCAAATTGTATATCGCACTGGTGGATTGGTGAAGGATTGTCCTATGGTATTGGCGTCGAGTAATTCGTATAGACAAAGTCAAGACTATATTGCTGAATTCATCAGCGATAAAGTATGCGAAGATGCGAAAGGGATTATTACGAAAACTGCTTTATCGCAGGAATTCACAATCTGGTATCAAGGCACATACGGACGAACAGGTAGTCCAAGTATTCGTGATGTGATTGCCTATATGGATAAGAAATATACAAAATGTCCTAAAAAGAGAGCGTGGATAGGGGTAAGTATTCGGTATGAGCGTGATGAAATAGAGGAGGATGATGGTGTGGAAGATATCTTAATGGAAGAACTATAGAGAGAAATGGCGTGTAATATTTAATAGGTAAATTCAAGAGGTTTGTTTGCATAATCGCCTAACCCCACATCAATAATATAGTCAGTTATATCAATCATTTTTTCAACATTGATAATATGGTCCAAATTCACCATTTGGGTGGTGGTTGTGTGTAGAAAGATTTCATCGCTATCTTGCGTAAAATTCTTTTTATTTTTCAAAGAAACCTCTTTTTTAGCGGATTGAAAATCATCTTTTGTGATAGTATCTTTGTTTTTTTGGAAAACTCCTATTTTTTCAAATACTGCTTTTTTTCCTAAATATTTCACAAATATTCCATCAAAAGAAACAGGCGGATTTTCAGATGCAATATGGTAAAAATTGCCTTTTATAAAACTGTTTGTGTTTATAAGGGGTTTCACTTTATGGGTATGGGTATGCGTATGTGTTTTTCTCCCTATATGTGTTTTGGATTTTACTGATAGCATTTTCTATATTTATAATAGGAGGTTTTATCCGTTCTACCTTGGGTGTCATATTCAATACATCGTGTGTGAATGCTACACCCCTTGATAATAGTCGCTCGTGATAAAAAGACGATGAAATTTGGGAATATAAACTGTACCTGTAATCATACTCCACACATAGAGCCCTGCCTTATATATCCAAGACTGCACCATATAAATCATATAAGGATAAAGGAAAAACACGGAAAGCCAAAACGCATCTTTCCATTCATTGCGTTTCACACCTTCTATGTATTGTTTTAAAAGCATCAAATGAATGATGAGAAAAACGAAAATGTAAAAGGCAATAAGTATGTTGTTTATGAACTTTATACTTTCATACATTTCGCTTTGGTGGTTTGCAAGTTGTTGATATTTTCCATTTTCGCCTTCTAAATCTTTTTTTGTTTTATATAATATTTCTGTTTGTGTATCTACAACCGTACTATCCATATATAGTTATAGTGTATTTGATTAGCACAAAGGAAGGCTTCAACCTCCCGATAAATAATGGGCGAATAGTATTTGTATCCTTCCCGAATGGTTAGGATGTAATCAGTATAGTCGTTATAGTTTGAACTCAATCTCATCATATGGCTCGACTACATTTTTATGGCCGATTTTACTGGATAATAGTTCCGCATAAGCTCCTTCAATTGTGGTGAAAGCACACAAATTTGTCTGTTGGTTATATCTACCAGGGCAGCACGCATCACCACTACATTTAGTTGATCCGCTTGCACTACTGGCAACACCAATAATATTTCCGGATTTCTCAATATTTAATTTTTGTGTATCGGTAAGTTCAGCACTTTGTGAAATAGGAGGTAAATCCAATTCATCGTAATTTGTAGGACTGCGTGAATTTATATCAATAAACACGGTATAAAGTGTATATGCGACATACGCCAAGAGTGCGATGCTAAACAAGTCAAAAATAAACCCGGGTATGAAAGGCAATACGGATTCAAGGGTTTGTATTGCTAAATATCCTACTAACCCAATAACTAAAGAAATAACGACTTTTGTGTATTGTGCGTATTTCTTGGAATAACTCGCAGTAAGTGCAAGTGAGCGTTTTTGGTTATCTAATGCAGCATCAATTTGTTGTTTTTTATCGTTTAGTCTCGTGTATTCTGCATCTAATACTTCTTGTTCGGTAGGGGTTGCACTCATTTATATTATGTATTCACATAATATCTATGTATAGCTTATGCAATTATGAGCGATTGCTAATCATATAAAGGACAATTGCAATGGAAGCTGCCGACATGGCACCCAATGCAAGCATCGTATTTTGCTGAACGATTAATTGATTTTTATCTTCAATTGCAGCTTCTCTCAAAGTAGGAATATATTCCGGATTACTGGGATTATACAAAAGATTAGAACTCATATCATACATTCTATTTCCAGACATACTTGACACTAAATTGGAAAAATCGGCTGCAGTGTATCCTTCTCTTCTGGAATTACAATCACTATAGGCTTCTGTTGAAGGGGGTGATACCTGGTCTTTCACCTCTAAATGCGGTTGTGGAGATGCTATATAAGATGCAAAAGTATCATTTTTACTATTAATATTGTAATAGGAACTCATATATAATTCATTCATAAATTGTTTTGCTAAACATTTTTAAATACATAATAAAGAGTAGCAGTAGCTAACATAGACCACAAAACGCCAACCATAATAGTTGTGTGATATTGTTCTTGTTGTAATTGATAGATTGAATCGGGAACCTGATGTAGTTCTTGCATTTTTCCGTCTAATTCTCTCTGTAGTTTTTTGTATTTTTCATATTCAATGTTATTTATAGAAGCACCATCATAAAAACTCTGCGACATTATATACAATTATATGAAAAAATTTTGTACTGCATCTTGGTTTTTATACACATAATACAAAAGCCCACTTATACCAATCGTCATATTGAAAAAATGCAACAATTCACGACCATATAATTCCTTCATATTCTCATATTTTTCTTTCGCACTTTCTATCTGATTTTTATTTTCTACAATAGTTAAACTTGCAGTTTTGTTTCTCTCGCAACTTGTTTTTAAAGGCGTTCCAATTTCTGCGGTAGCACATTCGGCAGATGCATAATACATATCATTTTCACTATATCCGGCAATTGTAGTCATATTCTATATGCTATATTACTATATTCTTATTGCGTATTATCGCGGCAGGGCGGTGTTGCCTGCTGTCATCCCATTATTTACATACACGATAGTATATACTTATTAATGCAGTAGGACTTTTTCTATGTAAGCGAACAATTTGCCCTGGACGCAAACAAATCGCCATTGCTAAAGGGTCGAAACGGGATATTTCCGGCAATTCCGCCAATTTTTTCACATTGTTTTCTTTCATAAACTTTTGGGTTTGTTCTTCTGTTAAAACAAATGCTTGTGGTTGTTTTTCGTGTTTCAATACATTGAATTGTAATCGTTTTATATTAAACATATTCACATAAATCTCATCGTGGTCGTATAAATATTGAATACGATCTTTCATCGTGTCATTTGGATCATTATCAATAATCACAATCAATACATCTTGTTTTCCCAAAACACCTTCTGTAAAATAGAGGTCTTCTATAATTTCATCCAATGCCTGAACTCTCATTGTCTTCGTCTGAACCTGATTTGATATAAAATATTTCACATAGCATTTTGTCCCATTTTCGTTTGTCATCAACATATCTAATTGTTGTTGGCTAAACATAGCATCAATTTCATTCGTACTAAAATTCACATAATCTGCTACATTATATCCATATTGTTCGAGCATATCAAGCAAATTTGTGCGTGATTTATACACACTCATAATGCGATTATCAGATAAGGTTGAACTCATTTTAAAGGCTCTTTCGTATATTATAAGTAAAGAAGTAAGTTTTTATGTCTCTATTTTCTCTCAAATAATAATTCAATTTTCTCCTCGGATAATATCCATCCAATAAGATAGTCGCAATTTACCATATGAAAACACACGATTAGAATAATCACGCTGGGTTCTCTCAAGTAATTCAGGAGAAATGTCGCTCCACCTATTCACAATCAATACCGGCAATCCTTCATATAAGAAATCCAGCGGGCTTGTTTTCACAATAGGAATACACCCTAAACAAAGAGCTTCCCAAGTGCGATGACAATCAAGGCCATTCCCGTGTGGTGAAATAACAAACGCATATTTCACTTGATTTTCCCAAGTCGTTTTTCTCTCAACTTGTGTAGGTTCATAGAAGACACACTCTTTATTTAGTTGGTTCAATGCCTCTCGGCGGTCAAAACAATACCGACCTTTCAATGAAAAATGGAAATTCGCATAGGCTTTGCCTATTTTCTCCACCAAGGGCGGAGCTTTTTCTCTCGTTTCAACAAGAAGAGCCTCCTGTTCTGCTGGTGTCATCTTCGCCCCCCAAGATGTATCTTTCACCATAGTATGATAATCTAACCCTATAGGTATTTGTCTAATTTTCTTGTAGCTAAATGTGGTGCAATTTTGTGAATACCAGCGAATTAATAAGGGGTGGTTTGTAAAGTTTTCCAATTCACTTGGCGACAATAAGTCGGAAACGGAAATATCACAATCACCAGATACGAGAATAAATTTGGTTTTAATATGTGGTAATACCACCTCAATAAAATGGCGTAAAGCGGTTGAACAAATATAGATGAGACTACCTTCTCTCAACATTTGAAATTGAGATGCGTCATACCCGTGCATTTGGGTAATAGATGATATAGGTAGTGTGCTATATACATCGCAGGATTTCATAATCCCTCTGCTACTCACATATTTCTGGTTGTTTTCTTCTGTCATATATTTTCTCTCGTTTTTTTTGTTCTATATTGTTTTCTCTCGTTTTTCACAGAAAATTGAGAGAAAGAGAATAGGAATACAAAATCATATAAAAAAGTGGGATTACCTAAACACAAGATGAAACAAGAAACTTTTATCACAAAATATAAACCATATAGTTTATCTGCGTTTTATGCGACTACACAAAATGAGGCCGGACAGAGAGAAGGTGCTGAAATTGCGAGAGTTCTTGAAACTTTTCTTAAGATAGATGATTTAAATCTACTTATTGTTGGCGAAGCCAACTCTGGAAAAACGACGCTTTTATATGCACTTTTGAGAGAATATTATGGACTTTCTCAAGAAGACACTATACCGGAAACGAATATTATGATAATTAACAATTTGAAAGAACAGGGGATTAATAATTACCGCAACGAAATGAAGACATTTTGTCAGTCGCATTGCACTATTGCAGGTAAAAAGAAAATCATATTAGTGGATGATATTGATATGGTATATGAACAGAGCCAACAAGTATTTCGCAATTATATAGACAAATATAGCAGGAAGGTCCATTTTATAGCTGCGTGTTCGAATATACAGAAAGTAATTGAAAGTCTCCAATCCAGGCTACATATTGTGAAAATTACACCACCATCTATTAAAAAAATCACAAATATGGCGAAAAGGATTATGGAGGAAAATCATATTCAAATGACGGATGAGGCAATCGGTTATTTAATCCGCAGATCAAACCATTCAATCCGGAATGTGGTGAATAATTTAGAGAAAATTTGGATATATTCGAGAGAAGAGATTGTTATTGATGAAAAAACTTGTGAGAACCTTTGTTCAACTATTTCTTTTTATTATTTCGACCAATATTTAGATGCACTCGAGAGAAACCAATTAAATGAGGCAATAAAAATATTCTACCATATTTATGACTATGGATATTCGGTGATTGATATTCTGAATTATTTTTTTATTTATGTGAAAACTTGTTCTCTCGCCGAAACGATAAAATATGAAATTATGCCCTTTTTATGTAAATACATAACTGTTTTTCACAATACACACGAGAACCATATTGAATTGGCCCTATTCACAAATGATTTATATAAAAATATTTGGAGAAAGAAGGCAACATAAATCGGTCCATAATACGATTAGACCCCAATGAATAAAATAATACCATATTGTAAATGGCGACACAGGTGTTTAGAAAATTAGTTCCAAAATCGTTTTTGTTCGAATTTCTCGATAAGATTTGTTTTAAATCAGATAAATACTATTTAGTCGATTATAATTCCTATCGTATTTTTTTACATAAAGAATTGAGAGATGAATTTGTATTGGAACTTGAAAATTATTATCACACATCAAAATGTTTTTATATTAATCGGAAAATGACATACAATTCATACATCAATATTATACGACAAATATGTAAAACAAATAAAATCCAATTTGAACCACAAATAAAATACAATAAATCCAAGTATTGTATTGAGTTGGTGATTTATCACGAGGGTGTTGCATCAGGCACAACCGAAAGTGGTAATCTGGAATTACAGAAAATAGTGGGTGCATCTACCGCATCCGTATCAGCAGGTATTCATCCTCCTTCTCATCCTCCTTCTACAGAAGAACCAATATGAGGCACTTCATAATGTAATGGGGGGGTGGAGGGGGGATGTGTGGAATACTTTTTTATCGCAGTATTGTATAAATGTTCTCAAAACCTCTACATTATTATGTATTCACTTTAACCATTATTTTGGTATCAGGGTTTGTTGCAAATAAATTTAAGAACGCATTTGAAACACACGACGAATACGATTTAATCCGTGCTTATTTATTAAATGATTCGCCTTTGTATGGCTATAATCGCCCTAAAATTTGGATACACAGTAAATTTGAATACAATTCCAGAAAATGGAAGAGTTTTATGGATAGGTCAAGCTACGATTTAAATCAACCTTATCTCCATACAACTATACGATCTATTATAGATCACTGTGGAGATGATTTCCATATTTGTCTCATTGATGACGATACATTTAGTAAATTAATTCCAAACTGGGATATTGACCTTAAATCTGTGGCCTATCCTATGAGAGAACATTTACGCGAAATAGCAATGGCGGAATTAGTGTATTATTATGGTGGGATGGCTGTTCCAAACTCTTTTTTGTGTTTGCGGCCTATGATTGATTTATACCAAGAATATGTAGGTAAAAATCGTGCATTTGTATGCGAAACATTGAACCGTTTTTGTAATATGGGTTCCACGAAAATACAAAATCGCGTGTTTGTCCCCGATCATTTTTTTATGGCGGCACCTAAAAATTGCGAGGTGATTAAGAAATACATTGAATTTTTGAAAGAGCGGGTTCAATACGGGCACTTTACGGCGGAGCCAGAATTCCGTGGAGACAGTGCTGCGTGGTTAATGACAGCAGTTGAAAATGGGGAGATGGATTTAGTTAGCGGCGATTTGATTGGTATAAAGTCATACAAGAAGGGGAAACCTATACTGATTGAAAATTTACTGGAAGAAGATTATCTTGATTTACATCCAGAATGTGTTGGTATTTTAGTTCCGCGTGAAGAAGCATTGCAACGAACAAAATACCAATGGCTTCCTGCTATTAGTGTAGAGGAATTTTTAGAATCGGAGACCATTTTAGCAAAATATATGAAGATTTCTATGATACACAGTGTGCGTGAAAACATACCAGCTAATGTGAAAAGCGTGATTGCTTTATAACGACTATTTGTAGCGTAAGCTTGATATTCAATCTATACTATGGTATGTATTGAATTTCTTTTATTGTTTTACCTAAATACATATAAAGATTTTCCTATATAAATGAAGTAAATGAGCTTACCCGACAAAACAGATAATATGGATTACCATAACCATAACACTACTATTGCGATGAATGACGAAAACGATGAAGAAATTGAAGAATTTATGTTTCGGCCTATTGAGGATGAGACGCACCAGAACCATAACCAGAACCAGCAACCGATTGATTTAGCAATACAAACAGTGAAAAGTTTATACAGTCAATATGAAAATGATAGCTATATGTTTCAAAAAACGCATAATTATATTTGTTATAATTTACCGTCTATATTGGAAAATATTCGGCATTCCTATTTAGAAAGGCAACAGAGAAACGAGGAATTGTCTTTGGAACAAGATGCATTCATTAAATCTTTTTTAGCGAATAACCAATATTTTTATGTACCTACCACGGAACGATTTTTCAGTTATAATGGCGAAAATTACCGCCACGAAAATGAAGACGATGTGCTACATCTTGTTTTAACGACCATATCAAAAGAAAAACGCATATTAATGCCGCGGAAACCACAAACCAAGGTCTATATTATGAAACGAATAAAGGATATGCACTTGTTTAAATCCGTGCCGGAATCACACACTATACAAAATATATTTTCGCTACTCTGTCCTGCCGTTTTTTCCACAAAAGCAGAAGCAAAATATTTCTTGACAATTCTCGGCGACAATTTATTGAAAAAATGCGGGACATTAAATTATTTTATTAATCCAAGTGCGAAACATTTTATACGCGAATTATCGAATATTTCCGTGTATAGTTTTGGCGTCAATTGTGCTACAGGAATAAATTATAAATTTTACGAACATTCTTACCAACAAAGTCGGTTAATTCGTATAAACCAAATGGAAAATGACAGTGTGTGGTCTGTTGTGATAAGACAAGCGTTAAACATTTTATGTGTTGCCGCTCATTATTCAAATCGTTATGGATGTGCCGATGATTTTTTGTTAAATAATTGTAATGACAAGAAATTGGTTCAATATGCGAGATATTTAATGAATTTAACCCCGGGAAAAATCGTGGATAGTTTTCTTTCCGAATACATAATTGTAGTAATACCTGGAACAACGATGAGTAGCCCGAAACTTTCTTGGAAAAATATGCAGTATTTGTGGAAAAAGTTTCTGGATAAATTACAATTACCTTCTGTGATTTTCCAACAGAATTTGAAGAATATATTGATACAGAAACTATCTTCGAACTATAGTGCGGAACACGATACTTTCACAAACCTATCAAGTAAATATTTACCGTCTATACAGAATTTTCTCCAGTTTTGGGATGAAACAATGGTGTGTGTTGAACGGGAAAAATACGAGTTATTAGAATTTGAAATAGAAGAAATTTGGCAGTTATATCGTAATTGGTTTTGCAATATGGGGAGTGGTTCTGTTTCTTTATCGGAGAAAGAGATTGCCGATTTAATTGCCTATTTTTATCCAAATGTGGAGATTGAGGAGGATAAATATATAAGGGGAGTGCGTTGCATTTTATGGGATAAACATATGGATATACAAATTGCAATGGAGCAATTATGGGATTACGAAAAAACAAAATCACCTAAACAACACCGCGACAACATAGATAAAGTATCCATCTATGATGCATATGTGTGGTATTCGGATTATTATTCTTTAGCCAGGAATGGAAAAGTATCTCCCGCTAAATATCACACAAAAATATTAGTAAGTAAATCGTATTTTGAGAAATATGTTTGCGAACAATACAGGGTGGATGATACTTATATTTATCGTGTTTCATCAGGGAGCGATTTATCTATAGTGTAAATTAGGGGGTGATCTTCCCGAAGGGTTAGGATGTAATCAGTATAGTCGTTAATCCATTTTGCGGGCAGTTTTACGAGTTCCGGGTCTTCTTCTGGCGGTTTTCTTAACATACCCGAATTTCCCCTTTTCGGCGAAAAATCCGTATTTTTCAAGTCTCTTTTCGCGTTTAGCAGTTCCGTGCTTCTTTTTGGAGACAATGCGACCCCATTTATTCATTATTAATTGCTTACGAGTTAATTCACCGGGGGTTTTATAGGCAGTTCCATTCCAGACTTGTTGTCTGGAACCAAACAATTCCTTGAATTTGTGTCCGTCAATGTGGTAAGTACCGTCTTCGTGTCTGTGAGGGCGTTTCATTATATATAATTAAAATATTTTATATAATGTAGAACCCACAGATATATGCTAAATATAAGAGGAACAAAATATAGCCATATAGTGAAATACAATGTATTATATTTGCTTATTACATCGGACACCACTTTGTCTTAAATATTGGGAATAACGCATTTTTTGGGAAATATTCGGATCATTTGTCGCAGTCTTTAGTTTTGCATATTCTGCCTTTTTACACGCCTTTGAATAAGCACAATATTTTTCAATATCGTTTGTTTTGGAGAGGATGCTTTGCATCATGGTGTTATATTATGTATAGAGGTATTATGATAGGATCGGCCAGCAAAGCTGTCCTTTAACGGTCGGCCAGCAAAGCTGTCCTTTAACGGTCGGCCAGCAAAGCTGTCCTTTAACGGTCGGCCAGCAAAGCTGTCCTTTAACGGTCGTGCCTTCGTCACTTGACGGTCGGGAGACTTCGTCTCCCTTAAAAAATTGAATAAAACATATAAAGAATTACTATTACCTATATACACCACTACTTTTATATTTACTCATATTCAACATACCAGAATGTCAAATCTCGCTAAACAATACCAACGCAAAAGTGATAAGCAACACGTCCTCGATAATCCAGACACCTACATTGGTTCTGTTGAAATTGTTGATACTCCTATGTGGATCTACGACGACGAAACCAACAAAATTATCACAAAAAATATGAAATATATTCCTGGTCTCTATAAATTATTTGACGAGGGTGTTGTAAATTGTCGCGACCATGTCATTCGTATGTTGCAAAACCAATCTGAAAATAAAAAACTCGTATCTTATATTGAAACCGATATTTCACCAGATGGAACCATTACACTCACAAATGATGGAAATGGTATTGATGTAGCAAAACATCCCGAATATGACCTCTGGATCCCTGAAATGATTTTCGGCCATCTTCGCACCTCCACCAATTACGACAAAACAGAAGAAAAAATCGTCGGTGGAAAAAACGGGTTCGGGTTCAAATTAGTCCTGATTTGGTCTTCTTATGGTTATATTGAAACGGTCGACCATATTCGTGGTCTAAAATATACCCAAGAATTTAAAAACAACTTAAATGAAATTTGTCCGCCTACTATTACGAAAGTAGCGAAATCTACAAAACCATATACAAAAGTCGTATTCCGTCCAGACTATAATCGTTTTCATTTACCTGACGGGTTGTCGCCAGATATGCGTAGTCTAATGAAAAAGCGTGTATATGATATTGCCGCGGTTACAGACCATACAAAGAAAATTCGTGTTGCGTATAACGGCGAACAAATCCCGATAAAGAATTTCCAGCAATATGTGGATTTATATGTAGGGACAAAAGACGAAACAAAACGCATATACGAAAGTCCAGATGAACGCTGGGAATATGCGGTTGCACTTTCACCTACACGCGAGTTCCAACAAGTATCTTTTGTAAATGGTATTTGCACTTTTAAAGGCGGGAAACATGTAGATTATATTCTCGGCCAAATCACCCGCAAAATGATAGACTATATTGAGAGCAAGAAAAAGACCCGTGTCCATGCGAATTCCATCAAAGAACAAATCATTCTGTTCTTGCGTTGTGATATTGTAAATCCTGCATTTGATAGTCAAACCAAAGACTATATGAATACTCCTTCCAATAAATTCGGTTCATCTTGCACTATCAGCGATAGCTTTATTGAAAAGGCAGCGAAAATGGGTATTATGGATTTGGCGTGTTCTATTACAGAATTAAAAGATAACAAGATGGCGGCAAAGCAGACGGATGGTGTAAAGACAAAAACCGTTCGCGGTATTGAAAATTATGTAAGTGCGAATATGGCCGGTACCGAGCAATCAAACCGATGCACGCTTATTTTGTGCGAGGGATTGAGTGCTATGGCTGGTATTATGGGTGGTTTAACAAAAGCTGACCGCGACTTTATTGGTATTTATCCTCTAAAAGGAAAATTGCTAAATGTCCGTGGAGAACCCGACAAGAAAATCGCGGAAAATACGGAAATCACAGACATAAAGAAAATACTTGGACTTGAAAATGGGAAAAAATACGATACTATCGAAGAAGTGCATCGTCAGTTGCGTTATAGCAAAGTAATGGTAATGACCGACCAGGATGCAGATGGTAGCCATATTAAAGGTCTCTGTATTAATCTCTTCCACAGCAAATGGCCTTCTCTTGTAAAATTAGACGGTTTCCTCTCTTTTATGAATACTCCTATATTGAAAGGACGAAATGGGAATAAAACCGTTGAATTTTACAATGAAGGGGAATATGCGAAATGGAAAGAGACCCTTGGTGAAAAGGGGCTTTCTGGCTGGGATATAAAGTATTTTAAAGGTTTAGGAACATCTACTTCTAAAGAGTTCAAGGAATATTTCCAGAATAAAAGGGTTGTTGATTTTATTCACGAAATGCAGAGTGATGGGGCAATAGATAAGGTGTTTAATAAAGACCGGGCAGATGATCGCAAGACTTGGTTAGAGAACTACAACAAAAATGCGTATTTGGATACATCTTGTCCTCGTGTTTCATATGAGAATTTTGTGGATAATGAGCTTATTCATTTTAGCACTTACGATTGTGCTCGTTCTATTCCAAATGTGATGGATGGGTTGAAGACCTCGCTGCGTAAAATTCTCTATTGTGCCTTTAAACGCAATTTGGTGAAAGAAATCAAGGTCGCTCAATTAATGGGAGCTGTATCGGAAAAAACCGCATATCACCACGGTGAAATGTCGCTTAAAGGAGCAATTATTAATATGGCACAGACTTTTGTTGGTTCAAACAATATTAATTTATTGAAACCAAACGGACAATTTGGAACGCGTGTGAAGGGTGGAAAAGATGCTGCATCCGAGAGATATACATTCACTGAATTGAACCCACTTACCCGCTATATTTTCCCACAAATGGATGATTGTGTATTGAACTATTTGGATGATGATGGGACGCGAGTAGAACCCGAATATTATGTCCCTATTATTCCTTTTGCTCTTGTGAATGGAATTTCCGGTATTGGGACTGGATTTTCTTGTTCTATACCACCTTTCAATCCGGTGCAATTGGTTTCATATTTAAAGAACAAATTACTGGGGTATAGTGCCTATGAGGTAGGCGAATTTATCCCTTATTATGAAGGGTTTAAAGGGACCGTCGCGAAAATAGGCGACAACAAGTATTTAATTAAGGGGTGTTATGAGAAGGTCGGCACAAATAAAATTCGTATCACAGAATTACCAATTGGAACTTGGACGATGAATTATTACGATGAGTTTGTGGAAAAATTAATGGAACCGACAGTGGATAAAGATGGAAAAAAAACGGCTGCGGTAGTGAAAGATGCGAGAAATATGTCTACAGAGGTGGATGTGGATATTACACTGGAATTCAATCGCGGTATATTGGAAGGTCTTATGACGGAAGAGGGGTCTCCTACCAAAATAAGCCCTTTAGAGAAAATGCTGAAACTGGCTACCACTGTATCAACGACAAATATCCATATGTTTAACCCGGAAATAAAGCTACACAAATACAATTCTATAGAGGAAATCATTGATGAGTTTTACACGGTAAGATTAGAAACATATCGCAAGAGAAAAGAAGCACAATTGGTTGATTTAGAAAACACCTTGATGAAATTGTCAAATCGTGCTAAATATATAATGGCGAATTTAGATGGAACAATTGATTTGAGAAAAAAGAAGAAGGCGGAAGTGGATGCTTTGTTAGTATCACAACAATTTGTGAAAATAGATGGGGATTATGATTATTTAGTAAAAATGCCGATGGATTCCGTCACAAATGAAAATGTGGAAAAAATAATGAAAGAAAAGGGGGAATTGGAAACAGAAGTGGAAACATTGAGAAAGATGACAGTGGAAGAAATCTGGACGAAAGAATTGGTGGCGTTCGAAGAAGCTTACCAAAAGTATCGCGTACAACGAGCAATAGAAAATAGTAGCGAGGTGGCTACTCCCACTGCTGCTGCTGCTGCGAAAAAACCTGCAACTCGTATTATCAAAAGAGCAGTCAAGGCATAAAGCGACAAGCGAAGCGACAAGGCGAAGCGACAAGTGAAGCGACAAAGCGAAGCGACAAAGCGAAGCGACAAGGCGAAGCGACAAGCAAAGCGACAAGTGAAGCGACAAAGCGACACACATTCAACAAGCAATTAAAAATAAAAATAGAATTATATGGTTCTATTTTTATTGGACCAAACACGAAAAATCTTCTACCATCTTTTGTATTCAAGTTGTTTCCATTCACGGTCAATATTTTTAGGTAAATCAAACGGCATAATTAAGGTGCTTTGTGCTTCAATATATTTTTCGTAGGCAAGAGCTTCTGTATAAATACGAGGAACAAGGATCTTTAATACAAATTGGTTCAAATACTTTGTTTGTTCTTCGACGCGTTGCGTGTATTGTTCGGCATAATCAATAAACACATTACGCATCACCATTTTAATAACATCTATATTCTGTAAAGGAATAACAAATTTTCCGCCAGACATTTTAAAAACATTTTCTCTCATTTGTGTCTGTAAATCTTCAATGTTTCTACTGGAAAAAAAGTTTTGTGCTAAAGCATTCCATTCCATAGTTCCATTCAATGCTTCATAATAATTGTGAGACTTATTTTTCGCATTCACGCGTTCCATCATTCTAAATCTTGCATTTTGGTCTTCAAATTCTGCAATATTCACTCTTCCATTATATTTCACAATCGGTGTATAAGAATTATCAGAATAAGATTGGTAATTTGATTTCAATGACATATATACTTTACAGGGACAAATAATATATTTAGGAATTTTCGAGAGAGAAAAGACAAACAAGGAAACAGAATATGTATTTACAATATATAATGGATGAATTTTATTTATATGTATCAATCGCGGCAGTAATTATATTAATAATGTCTCTCGCTGCTTTTGGTGTTACGATGTATAAAGTAAAACAATTGGATGTATTCCCCCCTTTTCAAAACACTTGTCCCGATTATTGGGATATTAGTGGGAACTCGTGTGGGGTTCCAAATACTTCCACTTCTGTAAATACTGGCGATCGGGCTGTGTTTAAATTGAACGATTGTGCGTTTGGAGGCACTGCTACAAGCTACAACTGTGTTTATGCAATGGGTGTTCCTCAAGTTGCTGCATCAGATCCTTCTGTAAATTGGGGATATGATGCTTCTTTTTCCGGCACTGCACCTACAGATAGATTACGAGTAGCGAGAGAAAACAACAAATCCTTTATTCGTTTAAATGGTCCTGAAGCAGAAACTGCATTCAAAAGCTTATACCCAGGCTCATCCGTTCGTTGTGCTAAAAAAAGGTGGGCGGAGTTAAATGGTATTACTTGGGATGGTATTACTAACTACAATGGGTGTTAATGGGGGTTGATGTAGTTGTCATATGATGTAAAAATGGAGCTACTCCCCCCCCCCTCACAATAAAAAATATTCACACAATGATTATTCTAATAATTTATAAAATTGTGGTTTATTTTATATGGTAAATAGTATTATACATAATATTTTATCATCAAATGAAATTATAGAGATATTAGACAACGAGGATGTCATCATAAACAAAGAAAAACTTTCCAATACAGATAAAGTGAGCTTTTCAATTCAAGTATCTGCTGGTATCAAGACCAAATTAGAAAATAGTTTTGGTATTGATTTATCACAATTATCATCTATTCCTATGAGATGGGTTCGAGGCGATACGCCTATACATATTGATAAAGGGACAGACCTATTTAACAATACATATTTAGTGTATTTGACAGATAGTATTGGTAATTTAGTAGTCGATGGAAACTCATATCCTATTAATGCAGGTAACGGCCATATTTTTAGCGAAGGTCTTCAACATTATACAAGTAATAATGGTAATACCGAGCGTTTATTGATTGGTCCTATTAGTGAAAACGGTTTTCAAGTAGGCCTTGCTCCACTTGTATCATTTACTATGAATACATTTAGTGATTATTATAGTGGAGAAGGGTTTATGTATACTTGGTTATATAATTCTCCAAATGACCCACAAATAACTATTTTTGATCTTCCTCCTCCTACACCGGAGACCACAACAGACTATAATATATATAATTATGACAGTTCAGTAAATTGGACGCCTCCTCCTGGAAAAATATTCGGTGGGTGGAAATTAATGGAGAGAGATGGTAATGCACCAATCGAGCAAAATCACGAATTATCTCGTATTTATATGCCGGGTGAAACATATACATTAACTGGTTATACTTGGTTAGTACCAAATTGGATAGATCCCCCAATCGTCCCTATTTGTTTTACGGCAAACACGCCAATTAATACCGACCAAGGAATTATTCCTATTGAAAAAATTAATCCAAAAATAAACACTATTGGTAATAAAAAAATAGTAGCAATTACAAAAACAATATCACCAGATGATTATTTGGTATGTTTTGAAAAAAATTCTATAGCAAATAATATCCCTTCACAAAAAACAATTGTTAGTAAAGACCATTTAATATATAATGAAAGGCGAATGATAAAAGCAAGTGAGTTTGTTGCAAAATATAAAAATGTGTATAAAATCAAATACACCGGAGAAATTTTATATAATGTGTTGATGGAAAACTATGATAGAATTCTTGTAAATAATTTAATATGTGAAACTCTACACCCTCATAGTGTAATCGCACAATTATATGCTAATTTCTCTCATTACAATTTAGAAAAACAATGCATACTTATAAAAAAATATAATCGTGCTAACACTTCTCATAAAAAACGCCTTATCTATACAAATAGGTAATAGCATCATTAGTTATTGTTTCCCAAGTTGCAAATAACGAGTAATTGTCTTTATTTATGCAAAGCATAAATAAAAATAAGGTGAATGTCGTATAATATTCCCCTGGTTTGTTTTGCTACCAACCAGGTGAAACCGACATTACGCGACTAATTTTACACATAAAATTTCACTACAGAAGGTGGTTCTATGCCTGCATTTTGTCTTTTCGCCAAACTCACTACATCTTGGTATAGTTCAGTGGTTCCATTATACGCATTGTAATTTGATTCCATTATTTCGTATTTTAACATCCGCAAATTCGCCACTTCAGGCATATATTGTTTCACATAAATATCCATCGCAACTTTCAATACATCATAATGTCCCGTTTTTTCATATTCTTCTACTTGTTCCAGTATTGCCTTTTTCAAATCGTGTAATGTCTGCATTTTATTTTTTATTAATTCGCGTCGGTGTGGGCTATAATACATATCATTATAGTTATCTAAATATTCCTTGTAGATTGAACTTGTTGTCCGAAATTTATCCATAACTGCCTGGAAAGATTCAACCGCGGTTCTCTCGTCCTCATATCCAAAAAGAGTATCCATTTTCTGTATTATAATTTCTTCCTTTATTTCTCTCGTTTCTACGCGGAATGTTTCTAATAACTCATCGCGATTGGTCGTATTTCCACGGAACAAGTCTATATAAAATCCACACGGCTGTTGTCTATCTCCACAACGACCAATATAATGCTGACCTTCATTTTTAAATTCCATACCGACAAAGCGTTTGCATTTTATACAAGGAGGTACGGCAATCCTTGCGGCTTTTCTCGCCATTTTTAGCCCGAGTTCTCGTTTCTTTCCTTGTTCTACTATTTTCTCTCGGTATTCTTTCGCTTTTTTCTCATATTTTGTTTTTAAATAAAAATATTCTTTCAATGCATCCAAATAAGGTTTCTCTATTTTTTCTGTATCGCCCTTTTCCGTGTCTGGCTCAAATGCATAATGAATTTTTAAACCCCGGTTTCCATCTACCACACGCAAATCAACCACACTTGCAGGGATATTTTTAATAGTCATCATATTGTTGTCTATAGCGTGTAGAATACGCAATTTATAGAACCCATTTAAATCCAATTGTGTAATTTCATTGTTATCAAGGTAGAGTTCTTCTATATTGTCTGGATGCATTTCAACTGCTGTTATTTGGTTGTGGCTTACATTCATCCGTTTGAGAGAATGCAAATTACGGACATCAATATGATCTAAATAATTATTATTTAATATAAGCTCTTCCAAATTCTCGGGCAATACAGGTAAATCAACTAAATATTGGTTAGAACATTGAAATATCTTCACGGTTCTCGGTATATTGGAAATGTGTGTAATCTCGCCTTTTTCACTAAAACTGATTTTTTCCAGTTTGGGAAAGTTTTCGCCTAAAACAGATAAATCTAAATCGCCACTTAATGGATTTTTCAATGCAATTTCTCTCGTATCTTCACTTAAATAGTGAATGTAAAACTCAAAATATTCTTGTGCGTTATTTTCTATATCCATTTGTTTAGAATCAGGTTGTGTATTCATATACAATAAGAATACACGAAAATCAACCAAAAAGATACCCATCAATATCTGGCTGACTTGTTTTCCCAGAACGAGGTGGCGGTGGTCCAGAAATTGGAACTGTATCATATAATCCGCGGGGTTCTACATCGGGTAAATTTGTGATGAGATTTGTAGATTGTTTCATTTTTTGCTCTTGTTCTTGGAAAAACCGAATACGAGACAATACATAATCATATTCTTTCATCATTTTGTATCGGTCTTCTTCTGGGGTAAGTTTCGTTTTGTATTTATAGTATATACATCCACCGAAAACTACTAAAATTGCTACAAAGAGTAGTATATTCAATAGGATAGAATGATATTTTACGCGGGTTTCGTGTGTTTTTTTAAGTATTTCGTGGAAATATTGGAGAGAATGGGGGTCGATTAATTTGGGGGTTTGGCTATCCATTTTGTTTTACTACATATATGTTTTCTGGTTATTCTCTCGTGTTTTTATGAAACGCACGATGTTTATGGATCTATAAACCGAGAGAAAATAGGCTGGGGGTTCAGTAGATTAAATAGTAGAGAACAGCTAAATAGGAAAATATGGCTAAAATAATAGCTACCCCCCAAATAGGCACAACCGTTTTATGTTTATATCCAACACCGAATTGGCGAAATGCACCATCACTTGTATAGAGTAGAGGTGGTCTTGCTAAATGTATTGCGGAAAAAAGAATGATAAAAAGGAGGATGGCGAGGTATAGTTTATTTACACGGACAAAACTTTTTGATAACATATTTGTATATTTGAGAGAAAGAGATTTTTGAGGATAACCTTTTTGGTTGGTCGGAGGGGGGTCTTTAACCCCCTTTGTCGGTCGGGGGGCCTTCGGCCCTTATCAGTCGGGGGGCCGAAGGCCCTTATCAGTCGGGGGGCCGAAGGCCCTTATCAGTCGGGGGGCCTTCGGCCCCCCTTCACCATTCATTCATATCTTCATCATAATCCCCCTCTCCTTCATCCGCATATCCATCTCCATCCCCATCTCCATCCGCCCAATTTTCTTTTAATCTCTGTATTCCATATTCTTCTCTCGTCATTTCCACATCATCCACCACTTCTTGTTGTTGTTCCAAACCACCCACATCAATCACTATATTCTCCGTTAATCCTTCAATTGCCCCATCACTCATCTTCATTTTCTCTGCAATATCCCTCTCCACATCATATCTACCCGCATCATATTTGTATAAACTCTTCTGTTGCCCTACATTCCACATACCAATTCCATATGCACGATGTCTTTGCTCTATTTGCAATAATTGTTTGTTTTCTCTCGACAATCCCGTTAAATAGTCAGTAATTCTTTGTTTATCTTTATTCTTCACTATTCTTGTTTTATCCACAATACGATCATAAGGCATATCCAATTGCTGTTTATTCTTTATTTCCATCTGCAAATATAACTTTAACAACTTGGCGACTTTCACTGACAATTCCTTTTCTTCTGACGAATCAATCTGGACTTGCATTAATTGTTCCTGTAATGTGCTAATCGGATCATCACTTTCTACTGTTTCAAACCCAGTGTATAGCTCATTCATCTGGAATTCCTCGCCTTTTTTATGGACCGGTTTCACACGGAATTGTGTGAAATTTGGGTCACGACATAGTTCCACGTGTTCATACAAAATACTCAAATAACAATATTCAAACAACCCAAACAAGATTTTTTTGCTAAATATAGAAAATCCCTTCTTCCCTTCTCCTAAATCAACCATACAATTTTCAGGTATAGAATTCATAAACAACATAAGATTTACTGTAGATTCGCCCACTTCTTTCAAAAGCATCTCAAAAGGAGTATAAGGATATTCTCTACGCTCTGCATCCGTTTCAAATAGCTCTTCCAATTTCCCATAATAGTCATTCATAAACCGGCGAATATTTTCGCTGTGTGCGGATGAAAATCCCCAATGGGAAGGGGCTGAACCTATATGCTGAACCCTGTTTATTATCATAGAAGGAAACATACGCGTCATACGATACACTGAATTGCGAATATACTGAAATACAAGATGCATTCCATCTTCTCTCGATTTATCTATAGCCCAATTCCCAATATTTGAGAGAAATTCCACCATCTTTTTTCTCTCGCCGCCTGGAATAGAACCATGACTATCCAAGAATTTCATTATATGTTGTTGCATACGCATATTCGTCTTTTCTAAATAGGAAAACAGCATACGCGTTTTATCCGTTTCTTCTGTAAAAACCGTCTTTGCATCATAATTCGCGAGAGAAATCTGCAATTTCGCCCTTAAATTTGCCTCTATAATATGCGAATTTTCTGTATCCAAATAATCCAATATACTCATAAACATACGCACCGGCTCTACATTGCGTTCTTTTGCTAAATGAATAATGTTTTTATTTGCAACCACTTTCATTAATGCGTGTAAATGCTCCCGATCATATTTTCTCCCTTGTTGTTTCATTATTTTCACTTTTTCTTCCATTGAAGCATATTTCGGGTAAGCAGGTTTTTCTCCGGCCAATAATTCATATTCAATCGGTATAGGAGCATCATTATTGTAGTTGCAATAATGCATATAAGCAGCATAAATATTCATTGCATCTTCCACTACCATATTTGCCTCTGTTTTTTGGATGCGGGTATTTTCATTGTGGAACCAAGTCGCGGGTTTTGAGAGAACAGCCGTTTTCGCCAAAACTTCTCCGATTTTCTCCGATTTTCTCAAATAAGATTCCAACAAAGGATTTTCATCGTTAAAATAAAGAAGGGGTTTTGTTCTACTACCGGCTTCATTGCAACACGCATTTTCAAGGAATGGTTTCCCACCAGAAGTCGCAAGAAGGGTCCCTTTTTTCGCCACAATCCCCGCTATTAAATCAATAATCGCATAGGCGTGTTTTCTCAATTTTGATTTCAATATCATTATTTGTCCGGTTTGGTCTCGCCCACCTTCTTTAATAAGATGCATTAACTCTTTTTCAAAATCAGGACTTATTCCTTGAACTTTTTCGAGAGAAAACGCGACAACAGGAGGTGAAAATTGCACCCATTTCGCAACAGAATGCTCTTCCGGCAACATTTCATCCGGATGGAGAAGCAAATACCGCCGTTTCATTGTGTAGAGTGTTTCCACTTCATTGCGTTTAACCACAAAACGCGAGAGAACCATACGAATACGATTTGTCAATATAGAAGCGGATAAATTTTTAATTGCATCCCAAGGAGCATTTGCTCCCTTCGATTCATACAAAATACACGCCAAATACTTAATACCATCTATATTTTCCTCACCAGAAAGGGGATATCCTTCAAAAGAACGGACACAACGAGGAAATGTCTTCCGTGTTTTGAAAGAAGGGATCGTAGTCTGTATTGCTACCAACATATTACACACAACTAAAGTAATAAGTGTTTGATGTTTATAAGTTATCCAAGGTGTAGGTGCCTTTTTTGTGTCTGCATTTTTGATTGCCGCATTATAGGCTTCTTCTGTACTCACCACTGTTTCATCTCTCAACATATCAAGACTTGTTCTCAACACAAAATTCTCAATATTTGTTTCAGTTGCATCGTGGCTAATACCAATATGGCCCGCCAATGTCTTGAATACACTATATATCATTTGTGTATCGCGGTCTTCAAAAGTGCGTATTGCGGTGTCCTGTTTTTTCGTCAATTTACCGATAACAACTGCCTGCATATCCTGCTCCATAATTGAATGTGTTGTTATTTTATAACCCTCTTCGGTATATCCTTCATCTGTAGAAAACTCTATTTTTCGCAATGTGAATTCTCCACCCGTGTATTTATCCACAATGGAATCGCCGTCTTCACTCAATGTCCCATAATATCTACATACACGGTTTAATGTATCTGTATAGTCCCCATGCAAATAGGCTTTCGCCAATAAGTAGAGAGACATTGGGAACAATTTCGTATTTGTCTCTAAACAATAATACCAGTGTTTTTGTTCTCCCAATTCTTTTTCCATTGGTTCCCGACAACACGATTCAACAAATTTCACAATATCCATTTGTTTCTTCACAAAATCACTTTGCCCCATAATTTCTTCTCTCAATTCGTAGTATGGGCTCAACACCAAATCGTCCGTTGATTTCGCATATTTACCGAGATCATAAGAGAAAATAGAATGCATTGTCGTTTCCAGATTTTTGTATTGGAATAATTTCTGTGTTTGTTTTCTCGTTTTTCTTGCTGTATCCACCAACTCATTCGCCAATTCTTCCATAGAGATGGAAAACCTTTTATCAAATTCGGCAATCATACGAGACCGCGTCGCCAAACGCATCTGTATAGCAGCGGTCGTATTATCCACACATTTTTTACTGGGTTCTATTTTTAAACAATCCTCCGACATATTGCAAAAAAGAGTATTGGAATCAATAAACGATGTCTCATCTACATCTGGGTCTCGCACCCAGCTTCCACGCATCCGCTTGTAATATTCCACCTTTTTATTGACTTGAATTGCGATTTCCAAGTCAGCACGGGCTTGTTGGTCCTCGTCTATTAGTTTCGGCATTTCTGGACGGATTTCTAAAACCGCATATTGCCCGTCATCAACTACTTTTTTCCCACGAATAATTGTCTCCGCCAAGTCTTTCGCCATATGTGTAGGGCAATCGTGTTTTTGGATAAGAACTTCTTCAAAGAATTCCCCGAATTTTTCCGGTCCAAGTCGTTTTTTCTCGTCCTTGTATTTTGACAACAATTCATAGGGTGTATCATCATATTCCTTGTCATAATATATTTCATCTGCTTCATTATCTTTCTGCAAACTCGCCAAAGAAGTATATTTTTTCGCAATAAAGAGTTTCCCACAAACTGCATTGGGACGCCCAGTTGTTTCTGTTATGTTGGCTTGGTCCAGACTTGCCGCAATATTGTCAGGTGTATATAGATTATGTTCCAAAAAGCTCAATAAAGCGAAATAACTCGCTGCATTATCTGTTTCAACTATTTTCTTTAGCAACTCCGACGAAAACGGCCATTTTTCAGCAAAATTCCTTGTAGCCTCATATTCTATTTGTTCTTCTTTTAATTCGCCTGATGCAGAACGGTCTAAATAATAACACACTTTAAATAGATCCATCACATCTTTGTGTTTGCGGAAAAGCGAACTAACGCGATTTTCGGGGGCCATATTTTGCGGTAAATTTTTAAAGAGGGAATATTCTCTCGATTTTTCCAAAATACGGGCTTTTAATTTCTTCGCGTTTTCTTTCACAAAATACCACATTTCAACATAATGTTTATAGCAAATATCTTCGTCGTAAATTAAAAAGGGTTCTAATTTTTTCAGTAAATCATTATAGGTATAGACATTTTCTCCGTGGGGTTTTATCCATTTCACCAAATTTTTCGTATTGGGTATAATTGTATTCATAAATTGAGAGAAAAGTGTGCTATCTTTCCCCGGCGGCTGTTCCATTTCAGTAAATAATTCCATATGTTTTATTGTCGCCAAGAAAGGTTCGCCGTATTCAGTTTCCTCGTCAAAATCATATTCATATTCTTTTGAAACATCGCGAATGGTGCGTGTTTCTATAGCCTGATTTTGAAATGCTCGAGAGAAATACAAGGGTGCATTACTCAATTGCATCCGTTTCGCAATATTTGTTTTATGTAAAAATGCCCGTGTATATTCTACAGCAGGCCCTGTCATAAATACAAAAGTATCGGCATATATTTTATCATTGGGTGCTGTATTTTTTCGGACATAAGTTTTTTTGCGTGTTGAAGAAAGTTCAACCGCGAGTTTGGTAGGGCCTTCTGTTTTTTTTGTAAATACATATTTTTTAACCATTCCATTTTTCACAGTTGAAGAAAGTCCATCTTCTCCGATAAGAACTTCTAAATCTGTAGGGGTCTCTATTTCTAAAAGAGGACGATATAGTGGACTCTCGATTGGTTGTGTTATTTCCATAAGATTGTTTATTTTTTCCATCATAACATCGTATTTGTTGTATTCCAAAGCCCCTGATTTTTTGTAATATTCGTCCAATAATGCCGCCATATTTTCCTCAAAAGTAGGCACTTTTTCACCATCTTCGGGGGCATTATCTTCGGGGGCATTATCATCACAAAAGGCAAGTCTTTCTTTTGTAACAGGAATAATCCATTTCAACTTTTTGGAAAAGACACCATCCACAAGGGGTTTATATCCTGCGTGTTTTTTAATAATACCTTTCACATTCCCCATTGAATCAAAAATGGAAAATTGAGAATGTAATTGTTTATAACGCAAAATCGCACAATGGATTTTTTCCATTTCAGCTGGTGTACGCTTTTCAAGCGGTATTTTAGAAGTGAGTTCTTCCATTAAACTATTTAATTGAGCTTCTAAACTATACCTGCGTTGGCTTTCGGGTATATCCATCATAATGGTAATTGTGCTATAGTCAAATTCTTCTTCTGGTATAGGAGCAGTGGTATCAATCATATCTGCTACAATGTCTTTTACAGCAGGGGTTGTTTCTGCATTTTCCGGTAAATTCAATACAAAGTCGCCATTTGTGTCATAGTATATTGTCGCTTTAGGTTCAGCCGAGATATCTTCTTCTGTCACCAAATCAGCAAGAGAACGACGAACTGATGCAGGACGATCGATCAATTCTATTTTATCCACAGGTGGATCTTCCGGCAACCCTTTATACTGGAAATCAATGTAGATAACATATAAATCTGGATAAGTGGTGATTTCAATCATATCTTCTTCTAAATTTGTTATTTCTCCTGAAATATGGAAGGGGGTTTCTCCTCTAAAATGGACTTGCACCCATTTTGTAGGAAGAAGACCGAACTGGCGAGCAAATCCTTTTTCAGGATTACGGGCAAGAAGCCGAATACCCTCTATTGACTCATCGGCCAAATAGTCGGCAATTTCCATACCCATTAGTTGGTTTGTTGTCAAGTCCATCAGTTTCATCCGGGTTTCATCTAAATAAAAAATATAATATGCGTGTTCGTCAATAGAACTATTTGTAGGAGCAACAATTTGAATCACATCACCCAAATATAATGTCGTATTTTTTGGAGAAATGGGCGAGTCTTGATTCATACTTACTTGTTGTATAGTTGTCATTATATATAACTCTTCTAAATTTGTTTTTCTAAAAAACGCATCGCGTTGCGTCGCATCGCAATCCATCACTCGCGGTTGAGAACAATATAGGGTAGAACTCTTTTTCTACACTATAGCCAAGGCAGATAAACACTTGTATATCCATTCAAGTATATATGCGTTTTTGGTCGGTGTAAGATTACAATATACAAACTAAATATCAATTGAAAAGGGAATAGAGAATTGATACGACTATTTGATAAATGGAATACTACACATATTATCTTTGTTGCACGGAGGGTTCTCCTACATATCCTAAACAATTAAGAAGAAGCCAACACGGAGACTATACCATCATATCCTATGACCCTGAAATTCTTTCTTTTGATAACGAAGACGCCAGGTTTTATACTTCTGTAGTGGTAGATGCATGCCAACAAAAGGTGGTCGCTTGTTCTATGGCAAAACCGGGTGATCTTTCTTTGGAGCAAACTATGAATGATGAACCGGGGAATACATTTCATTTTGAGGAGATGATTGAAGGAACTACTATTAATTTGTTTTATACGGGGACAAAATGGGAAATCGCGACGCGAAATGCGATTGGCGGAAAATATTGGTTTTATAGGACGCAATATGGTGAGCGGGCTCCTCGGCAAACCACTTTCCTTGAAATGTTTGTCGAGGCTCTCGGCTATGAAAAAACAACACCTCTTAATGAAATCGCCTTTTTAAGTGAGCTTGATATGCAATATTCCTATTCTTTTATTCTGCAACACCCGGATAACCATATCGTACAAACTTTTGCATTCCCTCATTTGTTTTTGGTGGGGGTCTATAAAATAACCGGGCAAACCGAATTAACTCGGGTGGATTCATATCCATTATCCGAGTTTTCCCGATGGAAAGCATTTCAAAATGCGACTATGCCGGTGGAATTCCCTCGTTCTTGGGAAATACGGTTTGACGAAGTCGCGTATGAGAAGCAGAAAGCGGAAATATTGGCGAAATGCCCGATGGGAATATTTTTGGTGTCGGACAAAACCGGACTTCGTGCTGTAATTGAAAATCCAGATTATGCAAGACTGAAAGAATTGCGAGGAAACAACCCGAATTTGCAGTATCAATTTTTATGTATGTATTATATTGGAAAAGTGAATGAATTTATTGAAACTTTCCCTATGTATAAAAATCAATTCCATCGCTTTATGAAACAATATCGCGATTTTGTATCCCAAGTGCAAGATGCCTATTATAAATATTATGTGTGTAAATTACGGGATGAGATTATTCCAAAGCGATTTTTTATTCACGCAGCGGCGATACATCACGCAGTCTATATTCCATCTATTAAACCATATAGTGAAACCGGGAAAATAGTGATTACGAAAACAGTAGTGGATGATTATTTTAAGAAAATGGGCCCACAGAAATTAATATATTACCTGAATTTGGAAGATACAAACACAAACAAGTAAAAAAATATAAAGGAGTGGGTTCAAGTATTATTACCAAGAACCTACACCCTCCCTGAAAATGTATGCAAGAGAACAACAACAACAGATAGACAAATCCGCAGTATTGAAAGCATTCAATACTCATTTTTTTGAGTTTATTGATGCTATGATTGAGATTTTCCCGGAAAATCGTCATTTGCGTACAGCTCGCAATTCTTTTGATATGTTAAAAAAAGCAAATGCAACTTGTATTATTAAGGTGTGGTATTCGTATGTATTTTCCCCTTATCAAGTTGAGATTGAATTTGGTGATATTGATTTTTTTGTTGTGAAAGATTATTCACACGATTTGTCTAATTTGGCGAATGCGAGCCGGGTCTTATCTATTATAGACCAAATCCGGGAGCCAGTGCGTAATATGGGAGATAGAAACAAACAACATACAGTGAAATATATACAGAATTTAAGTCGTTTATCTGCGGGCTATGGGGGGTTTTAGAGGGCGTATGGGGGCTACCCGAGAGAAGATAATGCCCCATTTTACACATTCAAGGGTGTATCTGTATAGTATTTGTGTAATAACCAACACAAATACTTCCAATATCCTATATAGACATCATAGGACCTCCACCACGCACACTCGGCATTGAATAACCGCCACCACCCACCGAACTAAATGGATCAGGCACTGGTATCTTCATTATTTCTGCATTCCGCTCTTTTTCAAGTGCTTCTAAATCAAAAGACTTAATACGGTTTGATTTGTAATTATCATTTTCTACAGGAATAGTAGGTGTCGCACCATTCACAGGCATATAATTATGTATTTGTCGCATACCACCTTCTCCAGTTGCACTCAATTCATCTTTTGACATATTATAAAAAGTGAATTTTTCAGATGAAATATCGGCTGATTTACCTGAATAGGCAACCGGTTCTCCGTTGAACCCGGTAGCAATATTTTGTTGTGTTTCTCTAACTGGCTCTAAATACTGATATATCGCATTTCCAAAAATAACGCTAAATCCTTTTGAAACGAGGAGAAGAGAAGGAACGCGGACAATATTTGGAGGCATAGGGGTTGCACGCCCATTTTCAAGTTGAATGACTACTTGGTTTGATTTTTTGTCATAGGTGCGATTATCTATTGAAATGCAGTTTATTTTATTTGCTAAATTATTTTTTGTTAAATAGGAAAGTAGTTCTCGGCTAAATTTACAATAATTACTATAGTATAATACATCCATTGGAAAAACAATATACTAAACAGGTTGATTTGTTATATTGCATTAAAACGCGTGCAGTTTATTTACCTAAACTCGTTTGACACATATTGTATAATAGGCGGTTTTGTAAATAATGGAGAAGGATGCCTCCACTGTAAATAATCATAATAACAAAGAAAGAGGAATCAACCTTCTTCTTCATTCCGTAGAAAATCATACCAATTACGAATAAAACGAAATTGACGGCGGCGATGACAGAGAGTATATAGAAATAAAGACAATAATCTTTGGCAATGGGACCAAAGAGAGTATTGTTAAGTTCGTTCATGTTAGTAGGAATGGTTGTCATTATATTATTTTGCTATATTATTATTTTTTGGCGGAGGCCTTTATTCCAAAATCTTGGAAGAAATAATGAAATAGACAAAACAAATTAGAACAAAAGTCTTTTGGTATTATATAATGGATGACAAGGTTTTATGGAATATTATTCATTCCCACTTTTATGAAAACCCACAAACTTTAGTGTCTCATCATATTGAATCCTACAATGATTTTCTCTATAAAGACATTTACGAAATATTTCGCAATCAAAACCCAGTGGTATTAGCATCTGCATTTGATGAAACTATACAAGACTACCGCCATAAATGCAAGATTTATATGGGTGGAAAAGACGGGAGCCGTATTTATTTTGGCAAACCAATTATCCACGATAAAGATCATCCTCATTATATGTATCCAAATGAAGCCAGATTGCGTAATATGACTTATGCAATGACTGTGCATTATGATGTAGAGATTGAACTGGAAGACATATTGGAACCAGGACAGGCACCGTATGAGATTGGACCGGAATTTATTGGAGGAGATGAATTGAGGCGACTTGGATTTTATGATGGAGGTGGGGGTGATGCCGATGAGAGTTTGGTGGATTACACAGAAGAACACGAAAAAATTGCTTGGGAGAAAATGCCAAACTATAAAAAGGGGGGTGGTATCGTAGAAGAAGCTCCCGGGGTGCATGATGTAGCAAAAGATACATATCAAGTAGGTCTTGGTCTTGGTGGCGGCCCAAAGAAACCACAACAACCATATAAAATGACCGCCGCTTTAGCTGCACGATTGAGAGAAATAAGCGAACAAAGTATGTCGGCAAATAATGTGCAGAAACGGTCTTACTTTTTGCCGGAAAAAATATATCTCGGTAAAATACCTATTATGGTCCAATCTGATTTCTGTATATTAAATGGCTTATCAAAAGAAATGAGATATAACTTTGGAGAGTGTCGTAGCGACCCAGGTGGGTATTTCATTATTGATGGAAAAGAAAAAACGGTCATTATCCAGGAAAAATTCGCCGACAATACGCTCAATATCAAGGCGGATGTACCGGAAGACGATACAGAAGAAAGCGATGTGAAGTATCCCTTTTCTGTGGAAATTAAATCTGTATCTGAAAATGTGTCAAAACCAAAAAGAACCACTGCCGTTCGTATTCGTGCTCCTACAGGAAAATGGACCTATGGTAATATTGTAGTTGATATTCCCAATGTGCGTTCGCCAGTCCCTCTTTTTATCGTATTTCGTGCTTTAGGTATTTTAAGCGACAAAGAAATCGTATCTATGTGCTTACTTGATATAGAGAAATACGAATTTATGACTGATTTGCTTATACCAAGCGTCCATGACGCAGCCAATATCATCGACCAGGCAACAGCACTCCAATTTATAGCAGATTTAACCCGATATCATGTATCTGTTTCTCATGTAATGGAGATTTTATCCGATTATTTTTTACCACATATTGGAGAGACAAATTATAAAGAAAAAGCATATTTCCTCGGGTTTATGGTATTCCGTCTTTTGTCTGTTTCTCTCGGTTTAGAATTGCCGACTGACCGTGATAGTTTAAAACATAAACGCATAGAGTTGGTTGGGTCGCTTATGAGAGAGCTTTTCAATGAATATTACAGTATGCAATTAAAACATATTTACACGGAGTTTGACCGTATTATCTTTTTCAATCGCGATACTTATGAAAATGATTTGCATTCTCTCATTATATCCAATTATAGACAGGTGTTTGGCGAGAGAATAGTAGATGTAGGTCTTCGCAAAGCATTCAAGGGAAGCTGGGGAGGTCAATCACACACAAAACGAGTGGGTATCGTCCAAGATTTAAACCGTCTCTCATTTAATTCCGCAATTAGCCATTTGCGTAAAACAAATTTACCTCTCGATTCTTCTCTCAAATTAGTAGGCCCTCGTGTGTTGCATGGGTCGCACTGGGGATACATTGACCCGGTTGATACACCTGATGGAGGCAACATCGGTCTCCATAAGACATTAGCCATTATGGCCTATGTTTCTCGTGGTTATTCGAGAGAAAAATTGGCTGATTGGTTAAAACAAAATACAGATATTGTATGTTTAAATTCAAGCACGCCTCTTTTTCTCTCAACACTTACAAAAGTATTTATCAATGGTATGTGGATAGGTTCTATTGCTGCTCCATTAGAAATGGTTAGCAAGTTCCGGCTTTATCGCCGCAATGGTCTAATTCCTCTACATACAAGTGTTTCATTTGATATAAGAAATAATATTATCCATTTTGCAACAGATGCGGGTCGTGTTTGTCGTCCTATTTTCTATAAAGACGAATTAACCGGAAAATTATCCTTCGAAAATTCGGCAGAAATCGCGAAAAAAATCCAGGCGGGCGAATTCACTTGGACTGAATTAATTAGTGGATTTAATCGCCATAAACAGGATGTGAAATATCACCCGAATGATGTCATTATCCGTAGTTTGCCGGAACTTTTTGAAGGAATTGAAGCTGAAACCAATCCATCTAAACTGGAACGATTTATTCGTGAAAAAGCGGTGATTGAATATTTGGATTCAAGTGAGAGCGAACAATCTCTAATTGCAATTAACAAAAAAGATTGGAATGATAATGTGGAAAAACAAAAACGCTATACGCATATGGAAATACACGAATCCCTTATGTTTGGTGTAATGTGTAATCAAATTATTTTCCCGGAGAATAATCCGGTGACGCGTAATTCTTTTTCGTGTAGTCAGAGCCGTCAAGCGTGTTCGATGTTCCATACCAATTTCCAATACCGTATGGATAAAAACGCAGTAGTGCTGAATAGCGGACAAATCCCTCTTCTAAAAACCAGATATTTCGAGCACATTAATGGGGAAATGAACCCTTATGGTGAAAATGTAATTGTTGCTATTATGTGTATGACCGGCTACAATGTGGAAGACGCTATTCTGGTAAATGAGGGGTCTTTGAAACGCGGTATGTTCCGGACAACCTATTATACGAGTTATAAAGACCACGAAGAAAAGAAAACGCTGGGCGACAAAATCGCTCATGTAAAATTCGCCAATATTGAGAGCGAACAGGGAGTTGTCGGGTTAAAACCCGGACACGATTATAGCCGTTTGGATAAATATGGGCTTATTCGCGAAGGGAGTTATGTGGATGATAAGACTGTGCTTATTGGTATGGTATCTACGAATAGTGGTAATCAAGGTGTAGCGGTAGATAGGTCGGTTATGCCGAAAAAGGGGCAACTTGGCGTGGTTGATCGCACTTTTATTACAGAAGGCGAAGAAGGCGAACGCATTGCAAAAGTGCGTATTCGTGAAGAGAGAATACCAAATCTGGGCGACAAAATGGCGTCGCGTGCAGGGCAAAAGGGAACTGTTGGTCTCGTGGTGCCTGAATATAATATGCCTTTCACGCGAAATGGAGTACGCCCGGACCTAATTATAAATCCTCACGCAAAGCCATCGCGTCAAACCTTGGGGCAATTGATTGAATGTTTAGTCGGGAAGGCAGTTAGCCACTATGGTATGTTTGGAGATTGCACTGCATTTGCAAATGAGGGTAGTAAGATTGGTGTCTTTGGTGAATTGCTACAGAAAATAGGATATCATTCCAGTGGGAATGAAGTGATGTATGACGGTATGAGTGGAAGACAGATTGAGACGGAAATCTTTATAGGTCCTACATACTATATGCGTTTGAAACACATGGTGAAGGACAAGATTAATTATCGTGCATTGGGTCCTCGCACTGCTTTAACCAGACAACCTGTTGCTGGACGGGCAAATGATGGAGGTCTTCGTATTGGTGAAATGGAACGCGATGTGTTAATCGCTCACGGTTTGAATAATTTCTTGAACGAGTCGATGTTAGAACGAGGCGATAAATTCTACTTGGCGGTTTGTAATAATACCGGTGTAGTTGCAGTATATAATCCTGATCGCAATCTGTTCTTAAGTCCTATGGCGGATGGACCGATACAATGGACGGCGGGAGTGGATGGGACATCTTTGGCAATGGAGCCGATTACCAAGTTCGGTCGTAATTTCAGTGTAGTCCGTGTGCCGTATAGTTTCAAATTGTTGATGCAAGAATTAGCTGCGATTAATGTGCAGATGCGTATTATTACAGAAGATAATATACAGCAAATTGAGAATATGGCGTTTTCTAATAATATACAGAAATTAACTGGAGATGCAGATTTGACTGCTGCAAAATTGGTTGATATATTGAAGAAGGAACAAAGGGCAAAGGTTCAACGAACGCCTTTATCTTATGTAGAGACAGAGATGGAGTGGAAATATTCTCCTGGTGCAGACGCATATGCAGACGCATATGCAGATGACGGTATGCCTAAAACACCCGAAATGACACCACCAGATACAGATGAATTCAGGAGAGAACAACAGCAAATGAACCGCGTGTTTGGTATATTGGAACAAAGAAATATGGATTTACCGAGAACACCTGATGAACCTCATCCAAATGCAAAACCTACTCCCGATTCACCACCTACAAATCCCTACCTTTATGCTGCAAGATCACCTGAATCTTCTGTAGATAGTTTTCCAGGGCCACCTAACTACCCACCACCGGGAATGAGAGCCGGTCCAGGGACACCGGACTACCCACCACCGGGAATGAGAGCCGGTCCAGGGACACCAGACTACCCACCACCGGGAATGAGAGCCGGTCCAGGGACACCGGACTACCCACCACCGGGGTTTATGGGAAGAAATGGGTTGTCCCATATAGATCAGTTTCAAATAGGAAGTAATGTGTATTATAGAAAATCAGATAAGCTGGGTCTTTCTCCGGAACATATTTGGCGAGTCATTAATAAAGGTCGCAATTTTATTACTATAGAGAGTATGGCTGATTTAGATAGAAACAATAAAATCCAGATTGTTGAACCAGACGAACTCCTCCTTCCAGAGCAATACCAAGAATTAGCAAGCAGTGTTCGACACACGGAAAATCATCAAATGTCTCTTCCTATACAACCGAATATGACCCCCGCCGCAGCACAACCAAACATAAACATTAAAATTGTGAATGGAGATGATAAAAGTGGTGGAGAACCGGGTTCACGAGAGAAAGATGAGAACCAAGGTGATTTGACATTTTCAAATTTCCATCGTTCCCAACATAAAGGAGGAACAAATGTGGAAAAGGGAGAACCGAACCAACCACAAAAAGAAGAACAATCCATAATGGGTGGATTAAAAGATTTTAGTAAATTGTTGATACGCAAAATAACATAATCCATATTAGTGGATATATAGATATCATATAGCATATGACATTTATTTTGTCGTTTGCATACAAAACCCAATCAAGATGTTTCCAATAAAATACCCATAATATGTATATGGCTGCACCAAAAAGTAAGAGTGTATCAATATCACCTAAAATTAGTTTAAATACTATTATTTATTTGGATAACCATCAAAAAAATGAAATAAATCAAGACGAAGTTTTAGAAAAAGTGAAATCTGCAGTTGAAAGCGAAAATTACATAAAAAATGAATTGTCGCCCACGAATAAAGATGCTCTTATGTTGTCCTGTTATTTGGGATTAAACCGAGTAGCCATCTATTTAATTGAAAACAATGTGGTGGATATAAACAATGTTTCTACCGAGGGATATAGTTCTATTATGGCTGCTTATACAAAAGGATTGATGGATGTTGTTTCGTTGTTGCTTGATAAAAATGTTTCACTTACAGTAAGAGAAACGCGAGAAAATTTGAATGTTCTTTGTATAGCGGCCAAGCTCGTCAATTTTGCTACATATGCTGTACGCATATTTGAGAAAATGAAACAAACCCTTAATAGCAGAGAAATGAAAGAAGCTCTTTACACCCCCATTTTTGATGGAAAAGAAACTGTTTTAACAATCGCGTGTAAGAATGCAAATCTTCCACTAATTGAAGCATTTTCGCTCTACTACAAAAATATGTCGCGTAAGCAAGACCATTTTAACATCCATTTTTTGGATCCGACCGGGTTTGATGCAAGATATATTATATTAAATAATGTTATCCGTTATATGTCATCGAAGATTGCTTTAAGTCCAGATAATGACCAGCGAACAGATGCTATTATACAAAAGTGTGACGATGCGGTATTGAATATACTCAATCTATATGGTAAAAGTCCAAACAGGACATATGATTTTCCATTAGGAAATGAAAACTATAAAATGAATATTATTCTTTGTTGTGCGATTGGAGGATTATCACATTCTCTCGAATATTCACTTTCGTATTCAAAACCGGAAGATTTCAAAATAGAATGTGCCTATTCAAAAACAATTCTTTCATTATTATTTGAGAGAAAAACAAATGAATGGAAATCTGATAGTCTTGTTAAACAGATTTTCACTCTTTTTGTCCCGTTTTTACATCACTTTGATTTTACACGGAAAGACATTAATGGGGCTTCTACTTTAATGACTATGTTTAGTAATGGATTTGTTGAAAATTGCATGTATTTGCTTTTAAAAGGTCATATTACTGAAAAAATGATTATTGATGATATGTATAAAGACACTAATATTATTTCTATTGGTTGCGAACGACTTATCGCTCAATATTATGAAAACCGTTATAATCGTGATGAAGAAAAATACCGCACGAAATTTATGTACTTGTCTGAAATTATAAAAAGAGTTGCAAATAAAAACAATGATTTCCCTCTTATGATAGACGGAAACGGAAATTCGCTTATACATTATTGCACGGGAATACACGGGTGTCTCCCCATTGTAAAATATATTATGCAAAGAAATCCATTAACAAAAATTAATCAGCCAAATGTAATGGGACTAACCCCGCTCGTGAATGCCTGTATTACAAATAATGTTGAAGTCGCAAAATTTCTATTATCCATTCCATCTGTTGTTTATAATTCAAAAGAACCGATTTTCAATCCTATACTGTTAGCCTGTCAATTAAATACAGATGAAATTGCGATGGCTTTATTGGAAAAACAGAATATTGATCTCAATGTGAAAGATACTTATGGGTTCCCCCCTTTCACTCTTGCTTGTTTGCATCGCAATGAAAACTTGGCCCTTAAATTACTTGACACGGTGCCTATTCTTGATATTTTATCGGAAAAATTCATCACAATGTCAATGTTTGATTTGGTCTCTATTTGTGGATTATCCCCCGCAGTGAAAGAGAAACTTGAGAAATTAACGAGAGAAACGGGTCTTACAATTGGCGAACAATATACCTATAATGAGAATGACAAGGTTTTTGATTTATTTGGATACGAACAAAAAACGGTGAAAAACTATTTAGATGAAAACCCGGAAAATATGTGTTTTATTATAGAAAATGATGGAATACCGGTTTATGGTTTCACGAAAAAACAGAAATTGAGAGAAGCACTTGATGTGAATGATACACATAACAATAATTTAGTATATGGCTGTCATAAAAAGATGTCGCGGTTTTTAAACGACTATTTATGGAGCCATTTGCCGGAGAAACAACAAGAAGCATATGACAATGTGGATATGAATTATGTTTATACTTATTTGCAGAAATATGTTAATCTTTATGCTTTTGTAGATACGAATGAATTAACCGGTTTATTTCATTATCCAAAAATAGAACACCGATGCTATAGATTAGTGCCGAACTCTATTTTCCAATATGAATCTGCAATTACACGGCATTTGATTGATAGCACCGGCACGGATTCGGTGGGTACGATCCATTGCGATGAAATGCCAAAACCGGTTATATATGAAATATATCCCTGTTTCCCCTCTACAAATGCAAAAAAACGGGGGAGAAGTCCATCTGTTTCACCTACAAAATCATTGAGTCCAAAAAGAGAGAAACGCGAGGATGACGCAGTAGCAGTAGCAAGAGCAGAACCTATGATATATGTGAATTATAGAGATAGTAAATATGGATTAAAATATGAAGACAATACGACGATGGAGCAGTTAAAGGAATTGTTTTTAATTAAATTGGTGGAGAAACTTGCCGAGGAAGAAAAGCCCATTACGGATTTTGAAGATCCAGCGAAAGTGAATGTGATTTTCACCTTTTCTGGGAAAATATACCGCACTGTAGGCGAACAGGGGCAATTAAAAGTAAAAGAATTAGCGGAAAAATATCCAGATATAGATGAAATTGTTCTCACAACTACCTTGCGAAAAATGTCTGGTGGAAAATTCACACGGAAAATACGGGCCAAGAGATTTACGCGAAAATTGTAAGAAAGTGCCTTTTCCACCTCCTTCTCCACAAAAGTATTATATATAATTATATATATAATGGCTGGTATTATCTCGGATATTGATGCGGCAGGTAGCGAACCGCATAGTCTTATTGAAATCATAGAAAAAGCCAATTCAAACAAAGATGAAAACACGGCTTA
>Ga0194133_10000714_pt1 | contig 63748 bp, 42 predicted proteins | sample TA2KigOf40mmetaG_FD_155448 | JGI IMG/M metagenome (GOLD analysis project Ga0194133, IMG submission 155448) | Freshwater microbial communities from Lake Tanganyika, Tanzania - TA2015055 Kigoma Offshore 40m | ecosystem: Environmental > Aquatic > Freshwater > Lake | place: Tanzania: Lake... | reverse complement strand
ATCGCGGTCAAGGTCATCAACCACCTCGGGGACGAGGTGATGAAGGTTTTTCGGGTGTAGGATGGGCCCGGCGTGGTCTTCACTCACAGTAGCTCGTTGCCATGGCAAAGCCACCAGTCTCCGCGGCCATCGACGTGCGGCACACGTTTCCCGCGCTGGCTCACGCGCCGGTTGTTGAGACAGTCGTGGAATGGCGTGCCGAGCCGACCGTCACCGTCAAGATCGACGAAATGCGGCCGACGTTGGAGCAGTCATTCAAGGGCTACTCAATCCAGCCCTTGCGGCACCTGCAGACGACGATCGCGGCGTCGGAACACGGCGTTGGGGTTGCCGAGGCAGTGGAGCAATCCGGATATCGTGTCGTTTCCGCGGACGGCCATGTCGTGGGCCAGATACTTCCCAATGGTGTAGCGGTCAGTCGTTTGGAGCCGTACGCGGGGTGGGAGGAGTTTCTTCCTCGGGCCCGCCCGTTTCTTACGGCGTTTGTCATGGCCGCTCAACCGACGACGTACAGCCGACTTGGTGTCCGCTCCATCTCCAAAATTCCGCTTGCCGTCGGCAAGGGGGTGGCCACCTTCATGAAGGGCGTGGGACGCCCGTGGAGCGATTTCGGCCTGGAGTCGACATCGTTCTTCCATCAGGATGCCGTACGCTGGCCCGGCACGGCATATGGCGTTCGCCTTGTACGGGCAATGGACCCCAGCGAGGCTGGCGACTTGGGCGTTCTGTTCCTCGACATTGATATCTCGTTGGAGGAGACTATTCCGTTGGATGAGGCGGATCAGCGGCTCGAGGAAATGCGATTTCTGAAAAATCGTGTGTTTTTCTCGACTGTCAGGAACGCCGAGGCCCATTTTGGCGAGCGGAGATGATCGATGGTGGCAGGCGGCTGGAGAAAGCACTTCGGGGCGGGGCCCGCGGCCCTGCGACTTGAAGAAATCGCGGAGGGAAGCCGAAAGCGACAGCGCGTTTCGCTGACTTTCGCCCGCACCAGCGGGCCAACGCGAAAGCCCGCTGCTGAGGCGCTGTTCGAGGAATGGATTCAGTATTCCAAACCCGATTGGGATGGCGAGGAGGCGCGTGCGGTGCCGCCGGATCGCCTCCGCTCGGCGATCGCGCTCGTCGAAGCCTTGCCGCTGACGTTTCCCGCCCCTGAAGCCTGCGCAGACCGCGATGGGGACTTCTGCCTTGAATGGCACCGCGGTCCCAGGAGAACGATCAGCGTAAGCATCGGTGCCGCTGGGGTGCTGCACTGGGCGGCCGTGATCGGCGACGATGACCCAAGAGGCACGTGGCGATTTTCGCCCGACGTGGGTGACGACGCCCCGGAGATGCTTCGCTACCTCCTCAGTCGGATTTACAGATGAGCCGGGGTCACTTCGAATGCTCGATCCAAGCAAAGTTCCCGATGTCACAGATGAGGAGACGCTGGCCCGATTCGTGATGGTGCAGGGAAACATCAGGGCCGATGGAACGCTGCGGCACAACGAATTCATTCCGCCCGCCTCGGGGAAGCTCTCGGTGATGAGGCACCTGCAGGCGACAACGGATGAGATTTGGGACGAAGGGCGTGAGGTAGCGAGACTGCGCGGCAAGCGACTCCTCGCGCGAGCGGATTTCGCGGCCGGCGAGTGTCGGAGTGTCGGCCTGCGGGTCACGGCGTCGCCCGTCGAGCTCGACCCGCCATCGACCGCTGAACCTCGGCGGAGGCTGGCAAACCCGAATCATGCCGATGTGGTCTATCCGACTTTCGCGGCTACCCATCCGGGTTCGCCCCTGCCGAAAGCTGACCGGATGGCGATCGCAAAAGCACTCGTAGCCAACGGCCTTCGGGTGATTTTCGCGCCCGTCACCTCGGCCGATCCGGACTCCGCGGCAAACTCACCGGGGTAGCCAGCAATTCGGTCTTCTGCCTGGCCCGTCCGCTCGCCCCGCGCCGGTCAGGCGGTCCGGCGGCGGCGGCGCAGGTAGACCGTGCCGGTCACCAGTGCACCGGTCACCATCAGCGCCGTCGAGGGCTCGGGCACGGCGACGAGCTTCACGCTGCCGCCGCCACCCTCGTTGAGGACGATCCCGATATCCCAGGACTGCGGCCCGGCCGTGCCGGTGATCGTCGGGAGATTGCCGAGCGCCAGGCCGTTGTTGACGATCGAGCCGGTGAACGTGAACAGCGTCCAGGCGATCGGGTTGGTAAGCGTGGCGTTGGTCGTCCAGTTCGACACCGCCGTCGGATCGGGCACGTTGAGCGTGCCGTCGAGGACGAGGTTGCCGTTGATGATCACCAGGTCGTTGATCCCGCCGCCGGCGGTCTGGTTGGTCTCCGCGAGATCGAAATTGAGGACCGATCCGGCCGACAGGCCGAGGTCGCCGGTGATCGACAGCGTGCCCGGCCCGCCGCCCGGGGCGAGCGTGCCGTTCATGAGCACGTTGCCATTGATCGCACCGGTCCCGGTCAGCGTCGCGCCGCTGCCGATCGTCACGCCGGTCGACGTGAGCGTGCCGCGCACCTCGAGCGAGGCGCCGCTCCCCACCGTCACCGGCCCGGCGCCCAGCGCCGTGGTCGGGGCCACCTCGAGGATCCCGCCGGTGACGCCGACCGTTCCGGTGAAGCCCGTGTTGAGGGCCGCGCCGGTGAGTGTCAGCCTGCCGGTGCCGGTCTTCTCGAACAGCCCCGTGCCGTTGATGTCGCCGGCAAACGTGCCGTCGGTGGTTTGGTTGAACTCGAGCGCCGCGTTGGTCGTGATCGTGCCCTGGAGGCTCGTCGTGGTGCCAATCAGTCGCCCGGCCTGGACCGTGGTGGCGCCGGTGTAGGTGTTGGCACCGGAGAGGCGCCACGTGCCCGAGCCGTTTTTGACCAGCGACACCGGCAGGCCCGAGGCGTCGGCGATCACGGCCGCGAGCGTGTTGTTGCCGGTGTTGGAGCCGGTCAGCGTCAGCACACGCGACGTCAGCGCGGCAGGGGGGGTGAAGGTCAGTGTCTGTGCGCCGGCGGTGTTGGTGCCGTTGGCACTGAGGCGCACGAAGTTGACGCCGACTTCGGTGACCGTCGTGCCGGCGGGAATGCCGGCCCCCGATGCCGTCACCGCCGAGCCGACGACGATCTGCGCCGCCTGCGACGTCGTGAGTCCGACCACGCCCGCACTGGCGACCAGCGTGCTTGAAAATGCCACCGTGCCGGCGCCTTGGCTGATCGTGCCGGTGTTGGCCAGCACCAGCGCCCCCGACCCGGAGGCATCGATCGTGCCTCCCGAGCCCTGCATCGTGAACAGCCGGTCGGTCGATTCACCGGCGCCAGAGTACGCGAGGGTGCCGGTGTTACCGACCGCGTTGCCGGTGAGCACGAGGTAAGCCGAATTGGCCGGTGCCTGGCCGAGATTGCCGACGGTGCCACCGTTGCCGATCGTGGCCGCCGAGAGCGTGCCTTCGCGCACGATCGTCTGGCCGCTGTAGGTGTTCGCCCCGGTGAACGTGAGCGTTCCCGCGCCGTGCTTGATCACGCCGCCGCCGTTGATGATTCCGTTGAGCGTCACGGGGGCCGACGTGCTCTCGACGGAAACCACCGAATTGTTGGTCGCGGCCGAATTCAGGAACATGCCGCCGTTGAGGGTGAGCGGCTGCGAGCCGCCGAACCGGGCGAAGCCGTTGGTGAGGATGACGTCGTTGGCAAACGTGTTGGGCCCGCTTCCACCCGACACGATCAGCCCGGTACCGGTGACCGGCTGGGTGGCGTTGGTCGTACTGTGGAAGTAGATCGGCGCGGTGCCGAACGCCGTCGAGCTGCGCGCGTCCCAGGTTTCGGTGAAGACTTGGAACGTGTTCCCCGAACCACCTGTCAACGTGGATGTTCCTACCAACGTCGAGCCCGAGTAGCTGTGGTTGCCGGTGAGGATGCTGTAGGCGGCGAAGTTCGCCCGCAGGCCCCCGGAGCCGGAGATGTTGCCGTTGATCCGGACCGCCTCGGCCTCGATGTCGTTCCCTTCGAGGGACAGAAAGCGCGCGAGGTTTTGCGGCGAGGCCGCGTTGAGCGTGACGTTGCCGTTGATCGTCACCGACTCGTTGCCGTTACCAAAGGTGCCGATCGCGGTCGTCGCCGCGCCTCCGAGCTTGACCACGACGTCGCGGTTGATCGTGAGGTTGGCGGTGGTGTAAAGCCGGGTCGAAACGTTGGCCGTGTTGTTGGTCGAGAGGATCGTGATCGGCGACGTGCCCTGGCCGAACGCACTGGGGGCACTGCCGTCGGCGGTGACGATGCCGCCGGGAACGTAGGTCGAACCCAGCGTCAACGTCGTCGGCCCGGTGTAGGTGTTCGCGGCGGAGAGCGTCAGGACGCCGATCCCGGCTTTTGTCAGGCCGTTGGATCCGGCGATGGCGCCGTTGATCGTCAGCGCCCCAGACGCGTAGACCACTCCCTCGGCCGAGCCGAAATTGAGCGGCGCGTCGATGATCGACGTGGATGTGGTCGACAGAACGGCCCCGCTGGTAACGGTGAGCACGTCGCTCGCGGCACCGGACAGCGTCGTGATGGCCCCGAAGCGCAGGGCGTTGACCGTCTGCCCCCCGGCGTTGACCGCCACCGTGCCACCGGCGTTGAGCGAGACATTCTCGTTGGCAGCAGCGGTCGCGAGGGTAGTGGCATAGCCGGTCGTGGTGTCGAGCGGGATCAGCCGCTGTGACGCGGCGTCCCAGGTCACGAACGACAGGCCGGTGCCGGTGGTGGTGTTGTTGACGGTGCTGTTGAGGATCCAGGGAACGATCGACGCGGTCGACGACGTGGCCGCGCCGCCGCCGCCGATCTGCGGCCCGGGAGCCGCGGTCACCAAGACGTTTGCCACGCCCGCGGCGGGTGCGGCGCCGCTCACGCCCCGGACGAACAGTGTCGCACGGTCCTCACGCGCGATGTCGGAAAACTGCAGGTTGGCCTGCTGGGCGGCGTTGGGCGACATCGTGATCGTCGTCGCCCCGCTCTTCAGGGCGAGCGTGCCGGCGGTTTCGTTGCTCACCGCCGCGGCGTTGCCCTGGTAGACGAGCGTTCCCCCGAACGACGCGATCGACCGCCCGTTGAGCCGATTGACGATGTTCGTGGTGCTGTTGGCGAGCGTGAACGTGCCGCCGTTTTCGATCGCGGCCGAGCCACCCAGCGCCGTCGTGGCGCTGAGCGTGAGCGAGCCATTGTCGACGCGCAGGCCGCCGGTGAATCCCGAGACGTTGCCGCTGAGCGTCGTGGCCGCAGTCGCGACCTGCACCGCCAACGTGCCGGCGCCGGTGAGCGTGCCGCTCAATGTCGAGGCGGCGAAATTGCGGATCGTGCCGCCGCCCGTGTTGACGACCACGGTTCGGGCACTGGTCAGCGCGTTGGTGGAGATCCCCAGCGTGCCGCCGTTGAACTCGAGCACGTTGGCGGTGTTGCCCAGCGCCGTGTTCTGGCCGGCGGCCGTCAGCCACAGCGCGCCCTCGTTGAGCCTCACGGTGCCCGTGAACGTGTTGGCACCGCTCAGGGCGGCGTTGCCACTTCCTGTCTTGACGAGGGGGCCGGTGCCCGAGATCACGGCCGAGATCCCGTTGACGGTGTTGAAGAACGAGGACGCCGACGAGATCTGTGACCGGACGCTGTCGATCGTCAGGCCACTGCCGCTCATGACGATCCCGCCCCCGCCGCTGCCGGCGATCGACACACTGAAGCCCTGCTCGTAGACGATCCGGCCCAACGTCCATGACGTGGTGTCGATCGTGCCGGTGATGTTGCCGATCTGGCCGAGGGCGTTGTTGAACGTCGCCGTCCCGCCGCCGTCGGGAATCGCGCCGCCGAGCCAGTTGGCCGACGAGCTCCAGTTGCCGGACAGCGGCGACGCCCATGTGCCGCTCACCTGGGCCGGAGCCTGCGACATCAGGGCGAGGCTGATCAGCGCGGCCAGACCACAGGCGCGCGAACTCGAGCAGGGCGCGAGGCGACGCAAAGGCATGAGCAGGCCTTTCAAGGACAGGGAAACGGGATGTGAACGGTGACACGAGGAGCCGGGGCAGACCGACGGCGGCAAAACCGACTACCGCAATAGCCCACCGGCAAGGGTGCGCAGGCATGGCACGGCGCGATCGGATGTGGCGCGGATGGCGTGCTTTCACCCAGGCCGGTCGCGCAGGCGCCGCGCGCCTGCGCATCCCGGCACTGCGGTGAGACCGCAGCCGCCCCGACGCGTCGTCGCGCGCCGCTCCGCGCGCTTCACGTCGAGAGAGGGCGTCGCCACATGCGCAGCGAGACCCCGAAACCGAACCGATTCGTCCGTGTTCCCGTGGCAGACTCAGGAAGGAATCGGTGCCGCCGCCCGGCGTCCAGACACCTGGACGCGCGACGACACGGAGCCTCCTCACCGGCTGCGCGCACGGTCGTAAAACGGTCGATAGCGCGAGCGAACGAGATTGCCCCGCCAATCGCTGCGCAACCCTCGCGCCATCCCTCCCCACACTTTCGACAGGTGGGCGAAAGTCGATGATGAGCAGGGTGTTAGGGCGTGTCTACAGTCTGCCGAGCACCCCAGGTAACGGAGAGCGTCGGTCCGGTCCTGGAGCGAATCAGCCCAGGTGGACCTGGTGGGTGGGGCGGTTCGCACCACACGAGGGGGGGCCCGACTGGGCGGGGCACAGCGCGATCCTTGTCAGAGCGGAACCGTCAGCCCGGCGCCAGCAGCCACCGCAGCAGGCTCTGGTAGCGATTGCGAAGATCGCGAACGGTAGCGGTTCTCATGTGCTCCATTACTGGAGCACAACGAACGCCTTCGCAACTTGTCCTGGGGAAAGATGGCAAATCGCCCGCTGATAGACTGCTTTGGGGTGATACCGGCCGGTTCGGCCGGAGATGCCGAACGTCGCAAGGCATGTACTCCCTACGAGGGGTGTAGCGTGGTGAGTGCGAGTCGTTCCGCGGTGGACCGGAGCGTTGCCAGGGTGGTCCTTGCCCTGGCAACTCCGCTGGCGTGCGTGGCGTTCTCCGCGGCCGTCGCCGCCGCGCCGGCTGCGGTGTCGGCCGAGGATGGGTCGTTTTTCGAGACCAACGTCCGGCCGCTCCTGGTCGCGCACTGTGCCGAGTGTCATTCGGCCGCCGACGGCAAACCCGAAGCGGCCCTGTCGTTCGACTCGCGGGCCGATTTCCTCTCTGCCGAGGGCATCGCCGTCGCCGGGAAGCCCGACGACAGCCTGATCATCCAGGCGGTGCGCTACGACGGCGACCTGCAGATGCCCCCGGCCGGGCGGCTGCCGGCCGAGGCGATCGCCACGCTCGAGGAATGGGTCCGCCGTGGCCTCCCCTGGCCCGACGACGGCAAGCAGGCGTCGCGCGCCACGTTCGACCTCGCCGCCCGGCGCGCCGAGCACTGGTGCTGGCAGCCGCCGGTTGCCGTCGATCCGCCAGCCGTGGCCGATCCCGACTGGTGCCGCGGCGAGATCGACCGGTTCATTCTCGCGCGGCTGGAGAAGGCGGGGCTGCGGCCGGCGCCGGAGGCCGCGCGCGAGACCCTCGTCCGCCGCGCCGCCGAGGTGCTCACCGGCCTGCCCCCCGATCCGGCCGACGTGGCGCGTGTCGGTGCCGACCCCGATCCGGCGGCGTTCGAGCACTATGTCGACACGCTGCTGGCGTCGCCCCACTTCGGCGAGCGCTTCGCGCGGCACTGGCTCGACGTCGTCCGCTACGCCGAGACGCGTGGCCACGAGTTCGACTTCCCGATCCCCAACGCCTGGCGCTACCGCGACTGGGTCGTGCGTGCCTTCAACGCCGATCTGCCGTTCGACCGGTTTCTCGTCGAGCAGGTGGCGGGGGATCTGGTCGCCACGCCCCGGCTCGACGCCGCCGGCGCCGACGAATCGACGGTCGGAACGGGATTCTGGTTCCTCGGCGAGGAGGTCCACTCGCCGGTCGACATCCAGCAGGACGAGGCCGATCGGATCGACAACCGCATCGACACGTTCGGGAAGGCGTTTCTCGGGCTGCCGCTGGGCTGTGCGCGCTGCCACGACCACAAGTTCGACGCGATCTCCGCCGCCGACTATTACGCGCTGGCCGGAACGGTGATGTCGGCGAGCTACCGCCAGGTGCCGTTCGAGACGCTCCCCGCCAACCGCGCCGTGGCGAATCGCCTCGCTGCCGCCGACGCGGCCGAGCGCCGTGGCCTTCTCCCCGCCGTCGCCGAGGCGATCGCTTCCCGGCCGCCCGACGAGGTGCTCGCCCGACTCCGCGAGCGCCTCGCCGGCGCCGCGCCGCCGGTGCCCCGCGACGGCGCGGTCGTGATCGCCGATTACGGCGACGACGCCGCGCCGACCCCCGTGGTCTGCGACGGCACCGCCTGGCGGCGAGTGGTCGCCGGCCAGCCGTTGCCGCGGGCCGCCGCGGCCGGCCTCGGCATCCTGCCGGTGTCCGTCGCGCGGGCCGACGAGGTCTGGGCGCGGACGACGTCGACCGGCGAGCGCGAGCCGGGTCCGCTCGGTGGGGTCGACAGGGGCGGCAAGGTGCTGCGGACGCCGAAGGTGTGGCTCACGCAGGGCGTCCTCTGGCACCGCGTCCGCGGCCACGTGCAGATCTTCACCTGCGTCGATGGCCACGTGGTGATCATCGGGCCGCTGTACGGCGGCACCGTGACCACCGTCGACACTCAGGGGCAGTGGCGCTGGGTGCGGCAGGACCTGCGCGCCGACATCGACTGGTCGCGTGGCCATTTCGTCCACGTCGAATACGCGCCGATCGCCGGCGCGGTGGACGTCGCCGAGGTCGTGGCCGCGCCCGACGAGCCGCGCCGTGGTGACGCCGTGGCGCTCGAGGTCGAACGGCGCGTGGCGGCGGGCGCCGACGGTGCCACGGCGCTGGTAACGCTCCTCGACGACGCCCTCGCCGCCTGCCGCAGCGGTGGCCCGATCGGGACGGCGCAGGCCGCGGTGCTCGAGACGGCGCTGGGCGACCCGGCGACCGACTGGACCGGCGGTGCCGCGGCCCGGCTGGCCGCCGCCGCGGCACGGGCGCGCGACGAGCGCGCCCGGATCGCGGCCGACGTCCGGCTGGCGAGTGCGACGGCGCCGGCGCTGCTCGACGGCAACGGCATCGAGCAGCAGATCCTCCTCAAGGGGGCGTCGGCGCGCCGCGGGGCCACGGTGCCGCGCCGGTTCCTCGAGGCGATCGACGGCGCCGGGCAGCCGGCCTGGCCGGCGGCGAGTTCAGGGCGGCGCGAGCTGGCCGAACGGCTGGTCGATCCGGCCAATCCGCTCACGGCGCGCGTGGTCGTCAATCGCGTCTGGCACTGGCTGTTCGGCCGCGGCCTGGTGGCCACCCCCGACAACTTCGGCCGCCTCGGCGAGGCCCCCGCCGATCCGCTCGCCCAGGCGCTCCTCGACCGGCTCGCCGTGCGCTTTCGCGCCGAGGGCTGGAGCCTCAAGCGGCTGATCCGCGAGGTCGTCGTCAGCAACGCCTGGCGGATGTCGTCGGTCGCGGCTCCCGAGGCGCTGGCCGTCGATCCTGCCAATCATCTCCTCCACCATGCTCCTCTGCGGCGGCTCGAGGGGGAGGCGGTCCGCGACGCGCTGCTGGCCGTGTCGGGGCGGCTCGACCGCACGGTCGGCGGACCGCCGGTCGAGGTCCACCTGACGGAGTTCCAGGAGGGGCGCGGGCGCCCGTCCCCCGGGCCGCTCGACGGGGCCGGTCGCCGCAGCCTGTACACGAAGATCCGCCGCAATTTCCTCCCCCCGTTCCAGCTCGCCTTCGACATGCCGGTGCCGTTCCAGGCGATGGGGCGGCGCAACGTCACCAACGTCCCGGCGCAGGCGCTGGTGCTCCTCAACGATCCGTTCGTCCACGAGCAGGCGCGGCTGCTGGCGGCACGCGTGCTGGCCGACGCGACGGCCACGCCACGGGAGCGGATCGCGGTCCTCGTCGGCGCCGTGTTCGCACGCCCGCCGCGCCCCGACGAGATCACCGCCGCCGAGGCGTTTCTCGCCGAGCAGGCAGCACTCCATGGCGTCGACTTCGCGGCCGATCCGCGCCACGAGGCCAGCTGGGCGGATCTCGCCCACGCGCTTGTCAACGCCAAGGAGTTCATCTACCTGCCATGAGCGCGCCCGGCTCCGGTTCGCCGTTTCCCTGCCGCCGCGTCCGCCCCGCGGCGCCGTCGCGGCGCCAGTGGCTGGCGGAGACGGCCTGCGGGTTCGGTGCCGTGGCGGCGACGGCGCTGCTGGAGGGGGAGCGGGCGGCGGCGGCCGGCGTGACCGCGTGCCACCATCCGGCGCGCGTGCAATCGGTGATCTTCCTGTACATGGACGGGGGCGTGTCGCAGGTCGATTCGTTCGATCCCAAGCCGCGTCTGGCGCGCGACGCCGGCCGGAACCCGCGCGAGCTGTTCAAGGTCGACGCCACGCAGTTCAACAACGTCGGCACGGTGCTGCCGAGCCCGTGGACGTTCCGGGCCCACGGCGAGAGCGGCATCCTCGTCAGCGACCTGTTTCCCTGCATCGCCGCCGAGTCCGACCGGCTGGCGGTGATCCGCTCGATGACCAGTGCCTTTCCCGAGCACACCAACGCCAACTACTTCCTCCACACCGGCAGCGGGCTGCAGGGGCGGCCGAGCATGGGGGCGTGGACGACGTACGGCCTGGGGAGCGAGAACGCCGACCTCCCCGGCTTCATGGTGATCAACGGCGGCCTGATCCCGCCGGGTGGCCTCGACAACTTCACCGCCGGGTTCCTCCCCGCGACGTTCCAGGGGTCGGTGATCCGGCCGACGGCGGCGGGGCTGGCCAACGTCGCGCCGCGCGAGGGCAGCCGGGCGCGGCAGGGCGCGAAGGTCGACCTCGCGCGGCGGTTCGACGGTGGGTTCGCCGCGGCCTATCCCGCGGTGCCCGACGCGCTCGACAGCGCGATCGCCAACCGCGAGTTGGCGTGGCGGATGCAGACGGAGGTCCCGGGCCTCCTCGATCTCGCCGCCGAGTCGACCGTCACGAAGCGCGCCTACGGCCTGGAGAGCGAGTACGAGCCGACGCGAATCTTCGCCAGCGAGTGCCTGCTGGCGCGGCGGATGGTCGAACGCGGCGTCCGGTTCGTGGAGCTGACCTGCCCGTCGGTCGGGACCGACCGCTGGGACCAGCACTCCAACCTCCGCGAGGGGCACGCGCGCAACGCCCGTGCGGTCGACCAGCCGATCGCCGCCCTCCTCGCCGACCTCGGGCAGCGCGGGCTGCTTGATTCGACGCTCGTGGTCTGGAGCGGCGAGTTCGGCCGGACGCCGTTCGCGCAAGGGTCCGACGGCCGCGACCACAACCCCCAGGCGTTCTCGATGTGGCTGGCGGGCGGGGGCGTCCGGGGGGGCACGGTCGTCGGGGCGACCGACGACTACGGCTACAGGGTGGTCGACAAGGCCTGCACGATCCACGACCTCCACGCCACGATGCTCTGGCTGCTGGGCATCGACCACACGCGGCTCACCTACCGCTTCAGCGGCCGCGACATCCGCCTCACGGACGTGGCGGGAACCGTGATCCGCGAGGCGCTCGCCTGACCCGGCGAATGCTCAGTCGCCGCCGCGCATCGACAGGCTGCGGAGCGTGAGCACGGAGCCGGCCGACATCAGCGCCAGCCCCAGCCAGCGCGGCGGGGCGAGGATCTTCCGCCCCGTCGGTGCTTGCCAGATGCCCGCTGCCGTGGCAGGGGCGGCCGGCTGGGCCCCGAGCTGAGTGGCGATGAACCGGGTCGACTTCTCGGACAGGGTGAACGACTCGACGACGCGGAACTGGACCCCCGCGAAGAACAGGAGCAGCCCGGCGAGGAGCAGGTGCTGTCGCTTGACCATCATTCGCATCGCACAACCTCCGCGGCCGTCTCGCGCCGCCCACGCGGCCTATTGTGGATCGTGCCGCGGCGGGGGTGCACTGGAGGCCGGGCGGGGAGTTTCCGCGCGGGGGGATCGTGACGGCCAGCACGGGGGCGAGGCCTCGACGGCCGCATGGACAACCCTGGAAAGCTGGGCAAGCGGCCGGTGAAGACGACGGATTTTTCTCGTGAATCGATTCTGACGGTGACGATAACTCCACCGCGTATGCCGGTTGTTCGGGTTTCGACGACTTTTCGCACACGGGGCCGACCGTGAAGCACTTCATGCGGACGAGGACGACATTGCCTGGCACGGTGTGGAGCGGCCTGTTGACGGCCGTCTGCTGTGCCACCACCGGCCTGGCCGCCGACGTCGCGCCTGTCTTCCCAGACTCGCGCGCCGAGAGCGTCCTCGCCAGCCCCGCGGTGCTCGGGGCACCGGCGCTCGAGCTCGAGGAAGCCCCGGCCGCAGACCCGGGCATGATCCTCGAACCATCGGCCGTGGAAGGGGCTTTGGTGCCCGTTGAGCCGATCCTCGGGGGCGTGCCGGACCTGCCGCAGCGGATGGCCGACGACATGCGGCTCGACGAGTCGTTCATGGAGCGGATGCCCGACGAGGTCAGCTCCGGGAGTTGGTTCTCGCTCGGGCAGTGGTACGGCTCCGCCGAGAGCGTGTGGATGGGGCGGGATCGCGAATACCGCCGCGTCGTCGGCCACGACATCCTCGTGCCGGTACCGGCGGGGCGCAACAAGCAGGGGGTGTTCGTCACCGATTCGATCCCCTACGACCTCTCCCCCGGGGCCCGGGTGACACTCGGTACCTACGTCGGGCGCGACTATCTCAATCGCGACCAGTCGCTCGAATTCACCTACTACGGCGGCTTCGCCTTCGTGGTCAACGACACCTGGAACGCGATCGTCCTCAACAGCGGAACCGCGTCGTCGTTTCTCGTGCCGACGCTCGCGGCCGCCTCGCCGGGTTTCACCGGCGCCCAGGAATACGACCTCAAGACGACCTCGAACTTCAACAGCATGGAGCTGAACTGGAAAATCCACCGCCGGCTCGGCCGCGACAAGGTGACGATGTCGCCCAACGGCGAATGGACGCGCCATGCCGAGCGCGGATGGCTGCCGAGCCTGATCATCGGGCCGCGGGTCGCCAACGTGAACGAGTCGGTCAACTTCATGGGGCGGATGCCCGGGCAGCCGGTGACGAGCTTCGGCGGCGACTACAACATCGAGACGCAGAATTGGCTCCTTGGCCTCAATCTCGGCGGCGAATTGATCAGCCAGAACGAGTTCTTCTACTGGGGCCTCCGCGGCCGGGCGGCACCGGCGATCTCGTTCACGTCCAACCAGCAGTCGTTCAACGGGGTCAACACCTACCTGCCGTCGCAGATCCCGATCCGCGACCTCGACGGCAATCAGATCGTGTTCAACGGTGTCCCGCAGACCGTCACCGTGCCGCAGGGCACGGAGAGCTGGCAGATGGCCGCCAAGCAGACGGCGCCGGGATTCCTCGGCGACCTGACGGTCCTCGCCGGCTGGAACGTAACCCCCAACTTCGCCGTCCAGTGCAGCTACGACTTCCTCTGGATCGGCGGATTGGCGACCGCGACGCGGCAGTTCAACATGAACAAGATCCGGCAAAACCCGATCGACGGCGGCGGGCAGATGTTCCTCAACGGCTTCGCGTTCGGCATCAACGGGACATGGTGAGCGGACGGCGAACGACAGCGAGCCGAGCGGACGGCGAACGACAGCGAGCCGAGCGGACGGCGAACGACAGCGAGCCGAGCAGACGGCGAACGACAGCCTGCCGAGCAGACAGTGGCCGGGAGCGTGACCGGCTCCATGCCGGGAGCGACGGCGGTTCAGCCGTCGGCGGCGATCGCCACCGCCACCGCCTGGCCGGTTGAGCAGAGATTGACCACCAGCGCCGTCGCCGGCCTTCCGGCGAGCGGCCCACCGTGGACGACGCGGACTGGGCACTGCGGATCGGGATGCTCGTAATTGAGCGTCGGCGGCACGAGCCCGTGTTCGAGCGCGAGCACGCTGGCGGCCAGTTCGACGGTGCCCCCGCCGGCGCCGAGGTGGCCGAACGACGATTTCGGCGCGGTCACGGGTACCGCTCCCAGCTCGGCGGCGATCGCCGTCGCCTCCGCGCGGTCCATGTCGATCGTGCCGACGCCATGGGCGTTGACGTGGCCGAGCCGTTCGGCGTCGAGGCCGGCAGCGGTCATCGTCGCGGCGATCGCCTGGCGGAGTGACGACCCCGTGAGGCCGGTGCGGCGCGCGCCCGGCTCGCAGCGCGACGCCGTGGCGAGGATCCGGGCCCGGATCCTCGCGCCGCGGGCCACCGCATGCGCTCGCGACTCGATGACGAGGACACCGGCCCCTTCGCCGTTGACCAGCCCGTCGCGGTCGCGGTCGAAGGGGCGGCAGGCGCCGCGGCCGTCGCCGGCGCGGTGGCTCAGCAGGGCGTCGCCGCGGGCGACCAATGCCGTCGGGTGGAGCCGGCAGCCCGTGCCGCCGGCGAGCATCACGTCGGCCCAGCCGCGCTGGATCACGCTCGCCGCCTCGCCGACGGCCAGCAGCCCCGACACGTCGCCGAGAACGATCGAATTGTTCGGGCCGCGCGCGTCGTGGGCGATGGCGATGTGCGACGCGGTCATGTTGGGGAGATGCTTGAGCAGCCAGAGTGGATGGAGCTCCTCGTGGACCGCCTCCGACCAGAGGCTGAAGTCGAATTGCCGGCCGCGGAGCGAGCGGCGGTAGGCGCCGGCGAGGTCTTCGAGGTCGGCGTAGATCATGTCGCCGCCGAACACCACGCCGAACCGGTCGGGGTCGCGTGCCGCGCCCACCAGACCGGCGTCGGCCATCGCCAGTTCGGCGGCGGCGAAGCCGAGCTGGATCTCCCGGCTCATCACCTTGAGGCTCTTGCGCGGCCGGACATGTTCCTTGGGATCGAAGTCGGTGATCTGGCCGCCGAACCGCACCGACAGGGCACTGGCATCGAAGCGGTCGAGCGGCTTGATCCCGCTCTCGCCGGCCACGAGCCGGCGCCAGAACGTGTCGGTGCCGATGCCCAGTGGGCTGACGACCCCGATCCCGGTGACGACGACCTCGAAGGTAAACCCCATGCGGGAACCCTAAACCAATCCCCGGCCGGCAGGAAGTGGTTCGCCGTGGGGGCGACAGCCGTCCGCGGCCAGGGTCCGCCCGGCCCTCGGTCCGCGTCGGAGCCAGAGGCTACGGCTGCCGCGGATGGCGTGCCCGCCACGATGAGGGTTCGATGGGGTTGTCGGCAGCCCACAGGCCACGCCGTTCGCGCCGGGCGGCGCTCTCCGCGGCCACCAGGTCGGGATCGGGCGCGCGGTTGAAGACCCAGGCATACCCCTGGCTGACGAGCCGGGTGTTCACATCGACGCCCTCCACCCGCAACCGTCCCAGCACGCGGCCGTGCTGGTCGAGCCCGTGCGACTCGACCGCGATCCGGCGTCCCCCCACCTGGGCGGCGAGGGCATCACGGGCCTCGCGGCCGAACGGCTGGTCGTATTCGGGGGCGTCGATATCGACCAGGCGGATCGGTTGATTGCCTCCGTCGGGGGCTTTCGCGGTCACCGTGTCGCCGTCGTTCACCGTGACCACCAGCCAATCGCCTGCGGTCGCGGCGTCCTGCCTCCGGCAGCGTTCGACCCCGGCGACGATCAGGCTCGCGGCAAGCGCCGCCACGAGGTGCTGCACCGGCACGCCGCGCCGCCTCCGCCGCCGTGGGGGTCGGCGCGGGGCAGAGCGATCGGGCGGCTGGTCGCGCGACGCCATCGGGGGGTGCGTCAGGAGTTGACAGATGATCGGGCGGATGTGAAATCTAAACTACCCGTCAGGCAGGGCCCACGCTGCCCCCGAAATGGTGGGAGGTGGGCCGGTGGACACCGCAGGGGAGCGGTGCATCGGTCGCGGCGGACGATGGGATGCGGGCGTGGCCATGGCGTGGGTACGTTGGCTCGTGATCGTCACGGTCGCCGTGACCATCGGTTGTTCCCGCCCACCGGAAAAGCGTGCCGAGAGCCTCGCGCGGAGTCTCGGCGGCCGGGCGGTGTTCGACGACGACCGGCTGTTCCGTTTCGAGATGCAGCGCTCCCGGATCCGCGACGACGATCTCGGCCAACTCGTCGGCTGGGTGCCGGAGGTCGAGGAGATCGAATGCACCCAGACGCGGATCACCGACCAGGGGGTCGCCCGGCTGACGGGGCTCGGAAAGCTCCGCAAGCTGACGCTGTCGAGCACGAAGATCACCAATGCCGCCCTCGGCCATCTCGCCGGCTGCCCGAAGCTCACCGATCTTTATCTGGTGCAGACGGCGATCGACGACCAGGCGATCGACGTGCTGGCGACGATGACGAACCTGCGGAAGCTCGGCCTGTCCGGGACGGATCTGTCGCCCGCAGGAGTCGAACGCCTCCGCGAGTCGCTGCCCGGTGCGACGATCTTCGCCGAGGCGATCGGCACCCGCTCCAAGTCCGCCGGCGTGAAGCGCACCGACGGAACGTGACGGTGGCGCTCGGCGGCGGCGTGCGTCAGGCCAGCCAGTCGTCGATCACCCGGCCGTGGACGTCGGTGAGGCGGAAATCGCGCCCGCTGTGCCGGTAGGTGAGGCGGGTGTGGTCGAGCCCGAGCAGATGGAGGATGGTCGCCTGGAGGTCGTGGACGTGCACCGGTTTCTCCACCGCCTTGAAGCCGAGCTCGTCGGTGGCGCCGTGGACCGTTCCACCACGGACCCCGCCACCGGCCATCCAGACGGTGAACCCGTGGTGGTTGTGGTCGCGGCCCGAGGCGACCGTCACGTTGCCCGGTGAGGGGAGCTCGATCGTCGGTGTCCGGCCGAACTCGCCCCCCCAGAGGACGACGGTGCTCTCCAGCATCCCCAGACCCACCAGGTCGTCGAGCAGCGCACCGATCGCCTGATCGCACTCCTTGGCGAGCCTGCGATGGGCCTTCTCGATGTGTTCGTGGCTGTCCCACGGCTGTCCCTCGCCGTGCCAGACCTGCACGTAGCGGACGCCGCGCTCGACGAGGCGCCGGGCGATGAGCATCTGCCGCCCCTGCACGTCGTCGCCGTAGCGTTCGCGGACATGCTTCGGTTCGTGGGTGACGTCGAAGGCCTCGCTCGCCTCCGCCTGCATCCGCCAGGCCAGTTCCATCGACGCCAGACGGGCCTCGAGCTGCGGATCGTGGGGGCGGGCGGCGAGGTGGTCGCGGTCGAGGGTCGCGGTGAGGTCGAGTTGGCGGCGCTGGGTGGGGCGGTCGAGCACCGGGTGGCGGACGTGCTCGACGAGCTCCTCGACCGTCTTCTTCCGAGTGTCGACGTAGGTGCCCTGGTAGGCCCCGGGGAGGAAGGCACTCCGCCAGTTCTCGGTGCCCTTGATCGGATAGCCGCCGGGGCACATGGCGACGAATCCGGGAAGGTTCTGGTTCTCGGTTCCCAGTCCGTAGGTCACCCAGGCGCCGGCCGCGGGGCGCACCAGCCGGCCGTCGCCACAGTTCATCAGCATCAGCGACGGCTCGTGGTTGGGCACGTCGGCGTGCATCGACCGCACCACGAGGAGCCGGTCGGCGTGGCGCGCCACCGACGGAAAGAGATCACTGATCTCCAGCCCGCTGTCGCCGTGGCGGGCGAAGGCGAACGGCGAGGGGAGGGCGGCCCCGGTGCGCCGCTCCGTGGGCAGCCGACCGGGCACCTCCTGCCCCGCGTACTTCTCGAGGGCTGTCTTCCGATCGAAGGTATCGAGGTGGCTCGGGCCACCGTTGGCGAACAGATGGATCACCGCCCGCGCCCGCGCGGCGAAATGCGGGGGCCGCGGTGCCAGTGAGCGCGGAGCCGCCGGTCCGCCGCCGTCGCCGGCCGCCGTCCCGGTGAGCAAGTCGCTCGCCCCCAGCCAGCCGATCCCCAGGCCGGTGCGGACGAGGGCATCACGTCGCGTGAGGGCATCCATGGGATCGTTCCCAAATTCGGGGCACCGTCGGCGGATCAATCGACGAACTGGAACTCCGCCGTCGCGAGCAGGGCTTGGGCGAGCCGGCACCAGCAGTCGAAATCGGTGGGGCCGGCCGCATCCGCTTCCCGATCACGCTCCAGCCAGGCGCGGGCGGTGATCCGCTCGCCGGCAGTGGGACCGCGGGACAGCACCGCCCGCCACAGTCGCGCGAGCCGCTCGTCGTCGGCCGCCCCGCTGCCCGCCTCGCGCGCCGATCGCCCGGCGACCCCCCGGGCGGCCTCCACCACCAGCGGCGCGTTGAGCACCGTGAGCGACTGCTGCGGCACGCTCGTCCGCGGCCGCACGTGGACGGCGGTGTCGGGATTGGCCAGGTCGAAGATCCGGAGGGTGCCGGGCACGTCTTGGCGGTCGAGCCGCGTGTAGAGGCTGCGCCGGTCGGCAGAATCCTTCGTCAGCGGATCGCTCCCCGGTCCACCCCGGCGGTTCGTCGACAGGGTGCCGGCCGCGCTGAGGAGCGAGTCGCGGAACGCCTCCCAATCGAGACGGCGGCGGTTGGCGCGGGCGAGCAGCCGGTTGTCGGGGTCGATCGCCGCGGCAGCGGCGGCGGTGGCGCTCGACTGCCGCCAGGCGCGGCTGGTGACGATCTCGCGGTGCAGCCAGCGGAGGCTCCAGTGCCCCTCCTCGATGAAGCGGCGCGCGAGATCGTCGAGCAGCTCGGGGTGGCTCGGGGCCTCGCCGCGGAGGCCCAGATCGCCGGGGGTCGGCACGAGGCCGCTGCCGACATGATGCGTCCAGACCCAATTGACGATCACCCGTGCGGTGAGGGGATTGTCGGCGGCGACGATCGCCTTGGCGAGCTCCAGCCGGCCGCTCGTCTGCGTGGGTAGCTCGACACCGCCGAGGATCTCCGGGAGGCGCCGGGGCACGCGGTCGCCGGGCCGGCCGGGATTGCCACGGATGAGGATCTGGCTGTCGTGGGGTTGATCGGCGTCGACGAGGACCATCGCCTTGGGGGGTCCGCCGGGAGCCTCGGCCTCGTGCCGGACGATGTCCTGCCGGCGCTTGCGCGCTTCGTTCTGCTCGGCGACGGTCGCGACCCGCATCGCCTCCGCCTGCGCCAGCACCAGTGGTGTGCCCTCCGCCCCGAGCAGCGCCCGGACCTCCGCCATCCCGTCGGGATCGGTCCCCGGGGCAGGGCCGCCGGCCATCTCCGGTGCCGCGCGCAGGATCACCCGCGCATAGGCCTCGGCCAGCGCGCGGAGCGAGTCGGGCGCGGACGAGCGCAGTTCGGCGAGCACGAGCGGATTGACGACCGTGGCGGGCGGGGCCTCGCCCCAGACGGCCAGCAGGTCGCGCACCGCGGCCCCCAGTTCGGCGTCGGGGCGACCCTCGAGGGCGACCCACGGCCCGAGGACGGGATGATTCGCATCATGGCGGTTGACGAGCGCCGCGAGCCGGTCGATGAGGAACTGCTGCAGGTCGTAGCCATCGGCCGTCCGCGGGGGGCGGTTGTCGGCGTTGCGCGGCGCCGGGCGGGCGGTTTCCATGAAGTAGTCGGCCGCGTGGGCCACCGCCTCGCGGGAGCCGCGTGCCTGGACCGCCTGCTCGTGGGCAGGGATCGCCGCCCGGAGCTCGGCCAACCGGGCGGCGAACGCCTCGGCCTCGGGGCCGGGGGGTGCCGGGCCGATCACCGGCAGGGCGTCGGGGATCCGCGAACTGGCGAACACGCCGTGGAGGGCGTAGTAGTCGGCCGTCCCGATCGGCTCGTACTTGTGGTCGTGGCAGCGGGCGCAGGCGACCGTGAGCCCCATCAGGCCGCGCGTCACCAGATCGATCCGGTCGTCGATGATGTCGTGGGTGTTGCCGAGGAAGGTCCGCCCCACGGTGAGGAACCCGAGGGCGGCGAGGTCGGCGGAATCGACCGGCGGTTCGATCCGGTCCGCCGCCAGCTGGAGGGTGACGAAGCGGTCGTAGGGGAGATCCGCGGCGAGCGCCCGCACGACCCAGTCGCGGTAGGTCCAGGCGAAGGGATAGCGCGGATCCTGGTTCGCGAACGCGTAGCCCATCGTGTCGGCATAGCGGGCGAGATCGAGCCACTTGCGGGCCCAGTGTTCGGCGTGCTCGGGCGTGGCGAGCAAACGGTCGACGAGCGCCCGGTAGGCCTCCTCGGTCGGCGCCGAGACGAACGCATCGGCCTCGTCGGCCGGTGGCGGCAGACCGACGAGGTCAAACCACAGCCGGCGGTGGAGTTCGCGTGGTGCCGCCTCCGCGGACGGCGACAGACCGGCGGCGGAGATCGCGGCGAGAAGGAAGCGATCGATCGGGGAAGTCCACGTCGATCCAGCGGGAGCGGTGGCTGGTTCTGGGGGGGCATGACGCACGGGGGGGCGGTAGCCCCAGTGCCCACCGCGGGCGGCGGCGATCCTGTCGGCCAGGGGAAGGCTCGCCAGGTCGATCGCGCCACCGGAGTCGGGCCACGGTGCACCGGCTGCGATCCATGATTCGAGCACCGCGACTTCCTCGGCCGGAAGCGGCTCGTCGGGGGGCATCGCCGCCAGGTCGCCGGTCCGCCTGATCGCGGCCACCAGCCGGCTGGCGGCGACGTCACCCGGAACGACGACAGGCCCGCCGTCGCCCCCCTTGTCGAGCGCCTGGCGGCTGTCGAGCCGCAGTCCCGCCTCGGCGACGCCCGGGCCGTGGCACCGCTGGCAGCGCGCCACCAGCACCGGCCGGACGCGCTGCTCGAACTGCGTCTCGGCGGCTCGGGCGTCGGCGGGGGGAGGCTCGGCCGCACGCGCGCTTGCCGCCCAGGCCACGAGCATGGCCGCCAGCAGGATCGCCGCCGCAGCCGGGCGTGACCGAACGCGGCGGTAGGAAAAAACCAGCTTCACCATACGTTCATCGTATCCGCCCGGCGCGGGGGATGACCGAAAGCGTCCGGCCGACCCCGGGGCGGGAAGGGTGCGGTGCGGCCGATCACGCCGAGGCTGAAAACAGCGTGGTTTTGCCCTGGAGGGGGCGCGCGGGAGGGGTACAATCGGGCCGTGATGCGGCAGGGCAGCGGCGGCCCGTGCGGGCACTGGGTCGCGGTCGAGGGGGTGTGCCGTGGGTGGTCGGTTGCCTCATCCCTGCCGCGGTCCCGTCCCCCGCCGGGAGGTGCTGCGGATCGGCGGCCTGGGGGCGCTGGGGGTGAGCCTCGGCGACCTCGTCTCGCGGCGGAAGGTCGCCGGTGCGGCCGCGCCGGCCGGCACTGCCCGGGCGCGCAACTGCATCGTGCTGTTCCTCGCCGGCGGTCCGCCGCAGCACGAGACGTTCGACCCCAAGCCGGCGGCCCCCGTCGAGATCCGCGGGCCGTTCCTGCCGGTATCGACGAGCGTGCCGGGGGTGGCGTTCTGCGAGCTCTTGCCGCGGCTGGCCCGGCGCGCCGACCGGCTGTGCGTGATCCGCTCGATGACCACCGGGATCCATTCCCATTCCACCAGCGGCTGCTTCATGCTCACCGGCCACGAGCCGGCGAGCGTCGCCGAGAACGTCCCCGCCAGCGCCGCCGACTGGCCGAGCATCGCCGCGGCGGTGGGAGCGCTGCGGCCGGCCGACGACGGCCCGCTCGACGCGGTCGTGATCCCCGAAGGCCTCGTCAACAACCCCGCCATCCCCTGGCCCGGCCAGAATGGCGGCTTCATGGGGGCGGCCTGGCATCCGCACCTGCTGCGCTGCGACCCGTCGGCGGCGCGCCTCGAGATCGACGGGCTGTCGGTGCCCGCCGAGGCCGTCCGTCGCCTCGGCGCCAGGCGCGGCCTGCTCGAGTCTCTCGACGGCCTGGCGATTGCCGGCAGCCAGGGGCTGCTCGAGGCCCAGCGCGTGCGCCACGAGGCGTTCGAGCTGCTCTCCGCCGGCGCCACGCGCCGGGCGCTCGAGATCGAGCGCGAGACGGAGGCGACGCGCGACCGCTACGGCCGGACGAAGTTCGGCCAGAGCGTGCTCCTCGCCCGCCGCCTGGTCGAGGCGGGGGTCCGGCTCGTGCAGGTCAACTACCCGCGCGAGCCCGGCGACACGACCTCCAACAATCCGCTGTGGGACACCCACGTCGACAACGCCGGCCGGCTCGAGCGCGTCCTCTGCCCGTCGTTCGATACGGCATTGGCGGCACTGCTCGACGACCTCGCCGAACGCGGCCTCCTCGACGACACGCTGGTGGTGGCGATGGGGGAGTTCGGCCGCACACCGCGGATCAACCCCTCCGGCGGCCGCGACCACTGGGGGAGCGTGTTTTCGGTGGCGCTGGCCGGCGCCGGCCTCCCCGGCGGCGCGGTGATCGGCGCGAGCGACGCCCACGGCGCCCAGCCGACGCTCCGCCCCGTCCGTCCCCCCGACCTCGCGGCGACGATCTTCCAGTTGCTCGGGATCGCCCCGGCGACCGAGTTCCGCGACGGCCTCGGCCGGCCCCTGGCGCTGGTCACCGGTGGTGAGCCCCTGGCGGAGCTGGTCGGGTAGCGGCCGGTCGGGCACGCCGGCGCCCCGGGCGCGGCGACGGGCGCGGCCAGTGCGGACCGTTGCACCCCGCAGCGAGGAGCAGCCGGCGCGCGCCTTTCACTTCGCCGTGATCCCCTGGAACGTCCGCAACGCCGTCAGCGCGGCGTCGACCTCGGCCTGCTTCGCCGTCGCCTGGGCGCGGGCGGCTTCGAGCGCCGCGGTCGATTCGGCGACGACCGCGGCGGCGGCGGCGATCCGACCGTCGATCTCGGCCATCTTCGCGCTGACGACCGGCATCGCCGCCTTCGCCTTGGCGGCCACCTCGACCCGACCGGCGGCCTCCTGCTCCCAGGCGGTGCGTTCGGCGGTCTGCGCGGCGAGGGCCTCCTGCATCGCCTTCATCTGGGCGGCCTTGGCGGCCATCGTGTCGCCGAGGACTTTCACCGCTGCGGCCAACTCGGCATCGCCGGGAGCCGCGGCGGCCGCGGCCTGGGCCTGCGTGGCGGCCGCCCCGAGGAGGCCGGCGGCGGTGGCGAGGCGTTCGAGGGTGGCCTGCGCGGCGGCCAATTCGGTCTGCCGGACGGCGACGCGTTCGAGCAACGCCCGGTGTTCCTGTTCCGCGGTCGCCACGGCGGCGACGAGGGTCTCGAGCTCCTTCTGGTTCGCGGTGCGCTCGTCGGTCATCGCCCGCCGCGCCGCCTCGTCGGCGGCGACCTTCGCCTCCGCGTCGGCTGCCGCCTGCTCCGCCTGGCGGAGCACCTCCTCCGCGGCGGTGACGGCAGCGGCGAATTCGCGGTAGCGCCCCACGAACGCCCCCTCGTCCTGCCACCGGGCCAGTTCGGCCCGGGCGGTGTCGAGCCGCGCCGCGGCTTCGGCACGGGCTGCCTCGGCGGCGTCAGCCGCCGCCCGGAGAGACGCCAGTTCCGGCTCGAGCGCCCCGACCTGGGCGGCCATCGAGTCGGCGGTCGTCCGGGCGGCGTCGCGGGCGGCGTTCATGCCGGTCAGCGCGGCATCGGCGGCGCCGAGCGCCGCTTCGCGGGCGGCGCTGTCGGCGGCCGCCGCGGCGCGGCGCTCGCGCTCGGCGCGGAGGCGGACCTCGCCGGCGGCGACGGCGGCGCGGTCGGCGCTGCCAGGCGCGGCGGCCAGCGCGGCCAACGCCGTGGAATGGGATTCGACCGCCGCGGTGAGCTGCCCCTCCACCTCCGCCAGGGCCGCGGTCGAAGCCGCCCGTGCAGCCTCGGCGGCGGCCCGCGCCGCGGTGGCGGCCTCGGCCTGTTTCTCGGTCTCGGTGAGCCGCGCCATGGCCGCGTCGCGCTCGGACATGAGCCCGGCGAACGCGCGCTGCATGTCGCCGTGCCTGGCGGCCGCGGCGGCTGCGGCCACCGCCGCCGGCTCGACCGCCGGGGCGGTGTCGGCCACGGCCTTCTCGGCGGCGGCGATCCGTTCGGCCAGGGTGGGGGGGTTCGTGGAGAGGTCGGGGAGCCGGACGGCGTCGGCCCCCTTGAAGACACGGATCGCGCCGGTCCAGTCGCCGACGACGACCGCATCGGTCTCGTCGCAATACGACGCCGCGAGGCCGAGGTCGGGGCAGGCCTCGAAGGCCTTCTGCTGGTTGCCATCCTGCGCCCAGAGCTTCGGCGTCTTGTCGCGGCCGACGCTCACCAGCCGGCCGTCACGCGTGAACTCGAGCGCCGCCACGCCGCCGCCGTGGGCGTTCCAATTCTTCATCTGGCCACCGTTCTCCATCTCCCAGAGGCGGATCGTGCCGTCCTCGCTGGCGCTGGCGAGGAGGTTGGAGTCGGGCCGCCAGGAGAGCGCGGTGACGCTCGCGCCGTGGCCGCCGAGGACGAGGTAGTCGCGGCCGGTGGCCGCCTCCCAGACGATCACGCCGCCGTTGCGGTCGCCGGTCGCCAGGAGCACGCCGTCGGGGCTGAACGACAGCGCCGTGATCCAATCGGTGTGCTTGCGCAGGTCGTGGAGCTTCTCGCCGGTGGCAGCGGAGTGGATCCGCACCACCTTCTGCGGGCCGCCGAGCGCGACCAGGGCGTGGTCGGCGCTGATGTCGGCGGCGAGGACCGTGTCGAGCTCGTCACCGACGGTGAGCACCCGACGGCCATCCTCGACGTTCCAGGCGACGACGCGGCCACTGGCGCCGCCGCGCCCGCCGCCGGCGAGGACGAGGCTGCCGGAGCGGCTGAAGGCCACCACCTGCGGCCGGCCCTCGGGGAAGGGGAGGATGCCGGCGAGCCGGCCGGTGTCGGTGCGCCACAGGACGATCTGCTTCTGACCGCACGCTGCCGCCAGCGGCGCCCAGGGACTGGTGGCGATCGAGCAGCAGGCGCCGTCGGCCGCCGTGCGGACCACCGGCTCGAGCGGCAGCCGGGCGGGGAGCGGGACCACGGCCGGGCGCTGCGACGGGGCGGCGTCGGTCGCGGCGAGCATCGGTTTCTTCTTCGGCGCCGCCGCCTTGCTCCCCTTGTTCTCGAGGATCCCGCCGGCGATCCAGCGTTCGAGGATCTTCGCCTCCGCCTCGGGGATCGGCGGCGAATCGGGGGGCATCTTCGGTTCGCTCGAGTGCGTCACGAGCTGGTACAGATAGCTCGCCGACGGGTCACCGGCCTCGACCACGGCGCCGGAGCCGCCGCCGGCCATCAGGCCGGGATACGTGGTCAGATCGAGCCCGCCGGCCTTCTTGTCGGGGTTGTGGCAGGTGCCGCAGCGCTGGCGGAAGACCGGGAGAGCATGGTCGTCGAACGTCACCTTCTCGCCGTCGGCGGCATGGCCGGGCGCTGCCCCACCGAGGAGCGCGGCGGCGATGGCGAACCGGGGGAGAACGGAGGGAAACCTCATCGGGTCACCTGCGGGATGCGGCGCCACCGTCAAAGCGCGCCGGTGCCGGGCGTCAGTGGTTGAAGACGAACTCGCGCGAGTTGAGGATCGCCCAGAATCCGTCCTCGAGGGCCTGCTGCGGATTCGCCTCGGCCGTCACCAGCGCGAGCAGATCGGCCTTTTCCGTGTCGGTCGGCCGGCGCGACAAGGCGCGGACGTAGATCTCCTCGATCACCTGCTCGGGCGACTGGCCGGCGTCGAGGAGCCGCTTCACCAGGCCCCCGGCCTGGATCTTGCCCTGGACGGTGTCGCCGTTGAGAAGATGCAGGGCCTGCGACAGATTGGGCTCCATCTTCACCTCGCAGGAGCAGACGCTCCCGCGCGTCGCCCGGCCGAAGGTGGTGAGGAAGTAGGTCGACGTGTTGCCGTCGGCGATCTGCACGGCCCGGGCCCCGAGCGGCAGCCCGGAGAACTTGTTCTTCGTGTCGGTGACGGCCGAGACCATGTCGAGGAGGACCTCCGCCCGCACGCGCCGCAGGAGGGCGTGGGAGAAGTTGCGCTCGTCGGTCGCGTTGGTCTCGTTGGTCGCGGTCGAGAGCTGGTACGTCCGCGAGGTGCAGATGTCGCGGACGAGTTTCTTGAAGTCGTACTTCGATTCGACGAACCGCCGCGCCAGGTCGTCGAGCAGTTCCTCGTTGACCGACGGATTACTGACGCGGACGTCGTCGACCTCGTCGACGAGGCCGCGGCCGAAAAAGTGCGCCCACACGATGTTGACGAGGTTCCGGGCGAAGTAGGCATTGTCCGGGGCGGTGAGCCACTCGGCCATCGCCGCCCGGCGGTCGCGGCCGGCGAGGTCGGGGGAGGCGCCGCCGAGGAACTTCGGCGGCACGACACGGCCGCCGACCGGGTGCTTGACGTCGCCGCCGCCGGAATTGAAGACCACCGTCTCGCGCGGATCCTCCCCCGGCTTGCGGCCGATCTGAGCGAAGAAATTGGCGAACCCGTAGTAGTCGTCCATCGTCCAGCGGTCGAAGGGATGGTTGTGGCACTGGGCGCACTGGATCCGCATCCCGAGGAACACCTGGGCGACGTTCTCGGCCACCTTCAGTGTGTCGGTCTCGTTCTGGTAGTAGTTCGTCGCGGCATTGGTGAACGTCCCGCCGCTGGCCGACAGCAGCTCGCGGACGAGCTGGTCGATCGGCACGTTGGCCTGGATCCGCTCCTGGAGCCAGTTGTAGTACAGGAGCATCGCCTTGTAGCTGATCTGCTGCGCGGTGCGGATCATCAGCAGCTCCGACCATTTCATCACCCACATCTCGACGAACTCCTTCCGCGCCAGGAGCGAATCGACGAGGTGGGCACGCTTGTCGGGATCGGTGCTCGCCATGAACGAGCGGTATTCGTCGGCGGTGGGCAGCGCGCCGCAGATGTCGAGCGACACGCGGCGGAGGAACTCCTCGTCGCTGCACGGCTCCGAGGGGTTGATCCGCAGCTTCCGCAGCTTGGCGTTGACGAAGGTGTCGACGGCGTTGGCGGCCGGGGGATCGGCCCACGTGAACGACAGCCCCTTGGGAAGGACGATCACGTCCATCCCCACCGTGTGCGTGTCGTAGCGTGCCATCACGAACGCCTCGCCGCGGTTCTTGGCGGTGATCAGCCCGTCGGGAGAGACCGCGGCGGAGTTGTCGTTGCCGGTGAGGAACACGGCGAGGTGGGTGACGTCGCGGTCACTGCCGTCGGCGTAGATGGCGCGGACGGTGAGCTGCTGCGTCTCCCCCGCGCCGTCGAGGACGGCGCCGGCCGGGAAGATCTCGACCTTCGTCACGGCGGGAACCGGGCCGGGATCGGTGGCCGCCCCCTTCTCGAGCCACTCGAGCAACGTGGCGTAGGCGGGGTCGCCGACCTTGATCTTCGCGCCGCCGCTGTGGGGCACGGTGCCGGTCGCCTTCTCGAGGAGCAGGCTCTCCGCCGCCAGGGCGAGGTTGAGGCGGCGGCCGGCGATCTCGCGCGTCAGCCGGTGGTGGTCGCCGTCGGGGTCGAAGCCGAACAGCGACAGGCGGAAGCCGTCCTTCCCGCGCGCCGCACCGTGGCAACTGCCGGTGTTGCACCCGGAGCGCATGAACACCGGCATGACGTCGAGTTTGAAGCTCAGCGGCGGCGTTTCCGCGGCACGGGCGACGGTGACGGGCACCGACAGCGTGCGGTCGCCGAAGCTCACCGCGATCGTCGTCGTCCCGTCGGCGACCGGCCGGACGACACGGCCGTCGAGCGCGGCGATCGCCGGATCGGCGGCCGTGAGCGTCGCCGTGGCGGTGACGTCGCGCGTGATCCCGTCGGCGTAGGTGGCCTGGACGACGAGCGACTGGCGGTCACGGCTCCCGGCCAGCTGCACGGTCGCGGGATGGACGTCGACGGCGACCAGCGCCGGACCGTCGGCGAGCGCCGGGGCGGCAAGGGCCGTGAGCGACATGGCGACGAGCGAAAGCACGCGGACGGCGAAGGTCACGGGAGGGATCCGGTGAGGTGGGGCGGGGTTCGGGTGGGGTTGAACGGGCGGTCAGGGGGCGGGAGAGGGGCTTGGGCCCTTGGCCTGCTGGCGGAGCTTTTCCAAGCGCGACAGCGGCTTGGCGGGGGCCGCCTCGGGAGCGGGCGGGGGGGGCGCGGCCGCCGGGGGCGCGGCGGCGGAGGGAGCGGCGGGCTTGGTCGGGGCGGCGATCTGCAGCTCGGTCTGGCCGCCGCGCGCCTGGACCGGCTCGCCGGCGACCGACGCGATCAGCTCCACGAACGGCGTCTTGTGGTTGCCGACCGGGCTCTTGTCGGAGGTCGCCACGTCGAACACCAGCTGCGTGGTGTCCTTGGTGAACTTCAATTCCGGAGCGCTCGTCTCCGGGGGCAGGCCCTGGAGCCGGGCCACCGCCTCCCCGTCGAAGGGCGCCTTCTGCTCGAGCGTGCAGACGATCTGCGCCGGCTGCCCCTGCTCGCAGGAGGCGCGGGCGAGCGTCGCGGTCGTGAACGGCTCGGCGATGTCGAGGCTCGCCAGCTGTGAGGCAGCCCAGGCCGGGCCGCCGACGTCGGCCTGGCCGATGCAGTAGACCGGCCAGTTGCCCAGCGCCGCGTTGGCGTCGGCATTGAGCGTGCAGAGCCCCTCGGTGGCGTCGGCGGCGATCGTGATCGACGGCGGCGCGCCGATCCCCGGCGGACGGAAGGGAAACTCGACCGTCACCGCTCCGGCGAAGCCCTCGGCACGGGTGACGACGACCTTGAGGTTCATCGAGCCGTTGCGCACCAGCGGCGCCTTGGGCTGGACGATCTCGATGCGGAACGGCAGCGCCTCGATCACCGCCATCGCCAGGGCGTCGACGCGGGCGCCGTAATACACGGCGTTGTTGGGGGGGCCGAGGATGAAGTCGGCGAAGTTCTCGAAGCGGCCGCGGATCTTCGGCTCGTCGGCGGTCGGCCGGGCCTCGAGGACCGTCAGGCCGCCGGCGACGGGGGCGTCGGCGGCCGCCTCGAAGACCACCGGCATCTGCGCGACGCTCGCCGGCATCGGCCGGGCGTGGACGGTGACGCCGGAGGGGAGCTGCCCCGGCTCGAGGACCAGCTCGCCGCCGAAGTTGGCCCGGGTGGCGTTGACCAGCACGGCGTAGCGGTTGCCGCGCGGCACGGCGATCTGCTGGCGGGTCTGGGAGTAGCGGTCGACGCGCGGGATCGAGAGGGCGAGGCTCGGCTTCACCGGTTCGATCTCGACACGGTAGACGAAGTCGGGCCGCCCGCGCCCGAGGTGGTCGGTGATCCGCACCACGTAGTCGCCGTCCTCGGGCAGCTGCAGCTGGAGGAACGAGTCGGGGCCGCGCGAGTCGTCGTTGCCGGCGATCGCCCGGCCGTCGGCGTGGAACAGGTTCATCACCGGGTCGAGGCCGCTGCGGATCCGGCGCGCGTAGCACTCGATCGCCACCGCCTGGCCCTTGGTGCCGGCGAAGCGGAAGCAATCGACGTCACCGGGGGTCTCGACGACGCCGTTGAAGGCGGTCTCCGCTGCCGCGGCGGTGGCCACCGGCAGGTCGTTGTTCGGCTCCTGCTCCAGCGTGTTGCCCAGGGCCGAGATCCGCAGTGGCAACGGCGACGGGCAGATCCCGCTGCCGTCGGTGGGAAACAGCTTGAGTACGCTGCCGGCCGCCGGCACGGCGACGTCCTGGCGGATCGGCCCGGCGGCGTCGCCGAGAAAAGTCACGGCCGTCGTGTCGCCGGCCTTGCCGCCCGCCGGGTAGACGGCCGTCGGGCGTGGGAACGAGCCGACGTGGAGACGGTAGCGGCAGTTGCCGTCGCCGGCGTAGCTCGTCTCGCGGACCTGGACGTAGTACGTGCCGTCGTCGGGGGCGAGGATCGAGAGCACGCCGTCCTGCTGGGCGATCGCGGCGTCGTCGACACTCGCCACCTCGAAGCGCCGCCCGTCGAGGATCGCGATCGCCGGATCGAACAGGTGGCTGCCGAGCCGCAGGGCCTCGACCTCGACGGCGATCCGCTGCCCCTTGGCCACCTTGATGGCGAACAGGTCGACGTCCTCGCTGGTGACCACGCCATGGACGGTCGTGCCCGGAACAATCGCCTGGGCCTCGTCGAGCGCGCCGTTGGGTTCGATCTCGTCGACCACCGGCAGCGCGCCGACGACGAACGAGCGGAAGTCGGAGATCCCGGACTTGCAGCGCACCTGGACGAGGTGCTCGCCGAGCCGGCAATCGGCCGGAATCTCGACGACGGCCTTGAAGGAATTGTCGTCGACGGGGGTCAGTGCCGTGACGACGAACCCGGCCGGGGCGTCGGGGGTGGTGGCGTGGAACAGCAGCTCCTCGGCGTCCTTGAGCCGCGCCCCCTGGAAGAGCAGCTCGCGCTGGCCGCCGCGCTGGACGCCGCGAGGGAGGATCACGCTCAGTTGCGGAAACGACGCCAGGGCGTCCGCCGCACCGAGTCCCCAGGCCACGCCGGCCATCGCCACCGCGATCCAGTGGCACCCCACCAGGCCCCGCTTCGGTTGCATGGCTGTCGTACGACGGAGACCGCCGCGTCGCGCTCCAGGGGAAGGAAGGGGGAGGGAAACCGACGCCCGCAGACCGCCGCAGCGGCGGCGGACAGGCGTCAGACGACCAGGTCGCGCCGCACCTTGCCGCCGTCGACGATCTCGATCGGGCGGTCGCCGGGGGCCATCAGCTCCTTGTCGGCGACGATCCCGAGCCGGTCGTAGATCGTCGTCGCCCAGTCCTCGACGGTGAGCGGGTCGTCCTCCGGCTCGCTGGCGGTGGCGTTGCTCGATCCGTAGACGAGCCCCTGCTTGATGCCGCCGCCGGCCATCACCACGCTGAACACTTTCGGCCAGTGGTCGCGGCCGGCGGTGCCGTTGATCTTCGGGGTCCGGCCGAACTCCGAGCTGATGCAGACCAGCGTCGAGGCCAGCAGGCCGCGCCGGTCGAGGTCGCGGATCAGCGTCGCGAACCCCTGGTCGAGCACCGGCATCTGCCCCTTCATGCTCCCGGCGATGTTGTCGTGCATGTCCCAGCCGCCGTAGGTCAGCGTCACGAACCGGACGCCCGCCTCGACCAGCCGGCGGGCCAGGAGCATCCGCATCCCCGCCTGGTTGCGGCCGTACTCGTCCTTGATCGCGTCGGGTTCCTTCGTCATGTCGAAGGCCTCGCGGGCCTTCTCCGAGCTGATCAGGCTGTAGGCACGGTCGTAGAACGTGTCGAGGGCGTCGAGTGAATCGCTCTTTTCCTTGGCGCGGAAGTAGCCGTTGACGACGTCGAGCATCTTGCGGCGCTTGTCGAAGCGCCCGGCGTCGACGCCGCCGGGGAGGGCGAGGTCGCGGACCTGGAAATTGCCGTCGGCGGGGTCGCTCCCCAGCGAGAACCCGGCGTAGGAACTGCTCAGGTAGCCGGTGCCGGCGAACTCGTTGGGCTGGTTGGGGATGCAGACGTAGGGGGGGAGGTTGTTGCGCGGGCCGAACTCGTGGGCCACCACCGAGCCGATGCTCGGATACTGGAGCGCCGGGCTGGGCCGGTAGCCCGTGAACATGTTGTGCGTGCCGCGCTCGTGGGCCGCCTCGCCGTGCGTCATCGACCGGCAGATCGCGAGCTTGTCGACCACCTTGGCGGTGTGCGGCAGCACCTCGCCGACGCGCACACCCGGCACGACCGTCTCGATGCTCCCCAGCGGGCCGCGGTATTCGACCGGGGCGAACGGCTTGGGATCGAACGTCTCTTGGTGGGCCATGCCGCCGGGGAGGAAGATCGAGATCACGCTCTTGGCGACCCCCTCCTTGCTCTCGTAGTTCTTGAGGTCGGCCCGGGCCTGCTCCATCCGCAGCATGTCGGCGAGCGTAATCCCCAGTCCGCCGGCGACGCCCACCGAAAGGAATCCTCGGCGATCGAGCCAGTTGCCGGTGCACTTCATCAGACTGCTCCGGGGGGGGGCCGCGCCGAGTGCGCGGTGCGAGAGGGCGGGGGATCACGGTCTGACGCAGGCCCGAAAGTCTGCCACACGGAGAAAGCGCTGTCGAGAAAAAACCCCCGCAGGGCGGGGTGGCGCGGCACGACCGCCGCGCGCAACACCCTTCGTGCGAACACGTTCCGCGTCCACGGGAAGACAGCCGGGATGCGTCAGGGCACGGCCACGCTGCCGAGCAATTCGTCGGTCACGGCCCCGGCCTCGCCGACCTCGATGCCCAGCCGGACCGACAGCACCGGCTCCGCGACCTGCTGGACGTCGTCAGGGCTGACGAATCCGCGTCCTTCGAGCCAGGCCCGTGCCTGGGCGACGCGCTGCCATGTGAGGAGTCCGCGGGGGCTCACCCCGAGACTCACCCCGGGATGGCTCCGCGACCGGCGCGCGAGTTCGGCGAGATAGCGCTGTACGTCGGTCGCCACCGGGACCGCCGCGACGGTGGCCTGGATGCGGTCGAGCTGACCGGGGGCGAGCAGGGCCGCGGGGGGGGTGGTGTGTGGTCGGTCGGGGTGTTCGATCGCGGCGGCGAGCATCGCCACCTCGTCGTCGGCGGCGGGGTAGCCGATCTCGAGCTTCATCGCGAACCGGTCGAGCTGCGCCTCGGGGAGCGGGTAGGTGCCATGCTGTTCGTGTGGGTTTTGCGTGGCGATCACGAAAAACGCCTCGGCCAGCGGAAACCGCCGTGTGTCGACGGTCACCTGCCGCTCCGCCATCGCCTCGAGCAGCGCGCTTTGCGTCCGCGGCGTGGCCCGGTTGATCTCGTCGGCGAGCAGGATCTCGGCGAACACCGGACCGGGGCGGAACTCGAACTCCTGCGTCTTCTGGCTGTAGATCGAAAACCCGGTGATGTCGCTGGGGAGGAGATCGGGGGTGCACTGCAGCCGTGCGAAACGGCCGCCGAGGGCATCGGCGAGTGCCTTGGCGAGCGTCGTCTTGCCGAGGCCGGGACGGTCCTCGAGGAGCAGGTGGCCGCGCGCCAGCAGGCATTCGAGGACGCGGCGGATGACACCGGGCTTGCCCTTGAGCACCACCTCGAGGCGCAGGCGGACGGCATCGATCGCCACCCGGTCGTCGGCGGCCAGACGGGGCATCGTCGTCGCGGTCATCGTCGGGCTCCCGGGGTGGGAAGGAGTGGCGTCGGCACGCTGGCGCGCTGGCGCAGCCGCGCCCATGACCAGCAGGTCTCGGAGACGGCCGCCGCGGAGCGGACGGCCCGCTCCCCGATGTCGATGCCGGCCGGGGCGTAGAGCGCGGTCTCGAAGTAGCGGAGGGCCTCCGCGGCGCCGACGGCATCGGATTCCGATGCCGCGGCGAGCGCCGCCAGCCAGCGCGGAAGTGTGACATGGGGAGGCCGAGGCACTCCTGCCCGCCGGCAGCGCCGGTCGAGCCTGGCGACCAGCGCCCGCACCGCGTCGCGCCCCGAGGGTGTCGGCCGGAGCCGTTGCACCGCTGCATCGACGGCGTCCACGAAACGGCGCCGCAGGACGACCGCGGCCATGAGCGTCGCCACCGCGAGCACCGCGAGCAGCGGGTTCCGCGCGACGGCGCGGAGGGCCCCGTGGGCTGCGGCGGCGACCCACTCGCCCCACGACAGCGGTGGACGCAGGACCTCGTAGCCGGGCGCGGCCTCGAGCGTGACCCAGTTTCCCGTCGCCAGGAACAGCTCGGCCCAGACGTGGACGTCGTCGGCGAGCACGGCGGTGTGACCCGCGCGGCGATCGTAGCGTTCGGGACGGGCGTAGAACCCGCTCACGAGCCGTGCGGGATAGCCGAGACCGCGCAGCGCCACCACGGCGGCCGAGGCGAACAGATAGTCGGGACCGCGGCGCGTGCGGAGGAGGAAGTCGGCCACGGCGTGACCGGTGTCGGCGCCGGCCCGGGCTTCCGGATCGAGCACGTAGTCGGTGCGGAGCCGTTCCAGGACTCGGTCGATCTGCTTCCAGCCGCGCGGCAGGTCGGCGACCCACGACGCCACCAGCTCGCGGACGCGGTGCGATTCGGGATCGTCGCCGCACTGCCGGTAGGAGTCGGGGCCGGAGTTGGCGAACAGCGGGAGGCGGTCGCGGGCCCGCAGGCTCTCGGCGCGTGTCTGGAGGTGGATCGGGGTCAGCGACGGGATCGTATCGCGGTCGAGCCGGAGGATCCCGGGCTGCGCCCAACGGAAGAAATCGGCTTGGCCGAGCTTGTCGACGTGGACGCCGGTGAGGCGTGCGGGGGCCGGGATCCGGTTGCTCTGGAGGTTGACGATCTTCACGGCGTGGGTTTCCGGCGGACCGTAGCCGTTGAGCGTGACCACCGACTCGATCCGCAGCCAGGGGCGCCCGTGGACGGTGTCCATCGAGAGCCGGGGAACGAGGACTCCGTCGGCCGGCGCGGGCTCGGGCTCGGGATGCCACTCGACTCCGTCGTAGCGGTCGAACGACTCGAGTCGCAGGTGGAGCGGCACTCGTCCCTTGACGTGAAACACCGCCGGCGAAGCGACGTCGCCGATCGCGCGGCGGTCGGGGCGCCCCGGCTTGCGCACCAGGGAGAACTCGCGGCTGGCGCGGCTGGCGGTAGCCGCATCATGGCGCTCCGGAACCTGCGCCGTCTGTGGTGGCAGGCTGATCGCACGCTGCTGCTGCGTGGTTTTCCGCGGCTCGTTGTAGGTGTCGTTGAAGATGTCGTACAGCGCCGGCTCGTGCGACGTCATGAAGGGCGCGTCGTCGATCGGCGCGAAGCTCTTGATGTTGTCAAGGCCGGCGACGAGGTCGTCGCCGTCACCGACACCGGAGCTCGCCCAGGGAGCACCGCGGTCCTGACCGCCCGAGGTCGGCATGAATCCGTCGAGGGCGTGGATCTGTCTCCCGGCGACCGGGAGCGCGAGGAGCAGGAGGAGGAGCGTCACGGGTAGGGCGACCAGCCATGGCCGCGGCACGCCACGGTGGGCGCTGGCGACGAGCTGACCGTCGAGGCTCTCCCAGTAGCTCCCCATCAGCCACCACACCCCGACCAGCGCGAAGGCCACGACCAGCCCCTGGATCCACAAATGGCCGGCCAGCGCCGAGGCGAAGATCACCAGGAACGTCGCCAGCACTCCGCCGATCCGCTGGGCATCGGCATGGTGCGAAAACAGGGCGAGCAGCAGGACCGCGTTGCGGAACAGCGCCAAGGGGAGTTTCTCGACCGGCAGGGGTGCCTCGACGGCGAGGCGGACCGCGACCTCGGCCGCGAACGCCGCCACCGTGCCGCAGGCCACGAGGGCGAGCCGCTGCCGCGGCGTGCGCCCCAGCCAGGGGGCGTGGGCCACCGTCCGGGCCCCGAGCCACAGGCCGACCGCGCCGGCCACAGCCGCGGCCCCGAAGGCGAAGACATCCCGTGCGCCGTCGACGAACAGCCCCGTCGCCTCGAGCGTCGCCACGGCGACCACGGCCAGCCCCACGGCGAGCAGCCTGGTGCCCGTGGCCGGTGCGGGGGGCGTCGTCTCAGCCGGCATGGCAGAGGTTCCTCCAGCCGCGGCGGAAGCTGTCGGCGACGTCGCCCGAAAGCCACAGGCTACGGCCCGGCAGGGGGGACCGCGGGCCGGCGGTGTCGTTGTCGATGACGATCCACAGCCGGTCGCCATGGACGTGGCGGTGTTCGACGCGCCGCGTCAGCGCCCGTCGGCTGACGATCGAAACCTGGAACACGCCGCAGTTTCGATGGTGGATCCGACGGCACCCCGGCGCGGTGCCGTGGTGGCAGTCGTCGCGGTCGGTCCGTGGCAGGAACCGGGCGAGGTCGTCGAGGAAGCGGCGCAGCCCGGCTTCACCGGGGGCGACGCGAAGGGTGGTGTGGCCGAAGCAGCATTCGACCGCGGCGTGCTGGCGTTGGTAGGCGGTGGCGATGCTGGCGGCGATCCGGATCGCATGTTCGAGCGTCCCGTCGGGCCCCTCCCCCTCGTGCAGCGCCGGCTCCGGATCGAACACGATCCGCACCGCGGACAGGACCGGCGCCTGCCTCTCACTGACGACCATCGTCCCGCCGCGCGCGGTGAGCGGCCAATGGACGCGCCGCAGTGAGTCGCCGTCGCGGAACGGGCGCGTGCCGATGGCATCGCCCGACTCGCCGGCGCGCGACTCGGAGACGAGGTCGCTCGACGGGCGCGTCTCGGCCGCGTCGAGGAGCGTCTCGAGGAGCACCGTCCGCGGCCAGACGAGGATCGGGCGCGCCGTCGCGACCGTCCGGCTCGCCTGCCGCAGGCCGAACGGAAACCCGGTCACCAGACGCAGCGGCAGTGCCGGATGGCAGCCACGGCGCCGCGGCACGAACTCCCAGGTGAAGGTCGCCGTCGACAGTCCCGCGATGCGCGCCAGGGCCACGCTCGCCGGCCCCCCCAGATCGCCCTCCAGGGAGATTCCCCACACCGGCCATGGCCACGAGTTGCGGACCGCTACCTCCGCGCGGGCCACGTCTCCTTCGACGACGCGCGGCTGCTGGAAGCGGAGCGTGGCCGACAGGCCGCGGACCGCGATCGACGGCCAGGCATATCCCAGCGCCACGACGACGCCGATCGCCACCGCGGCGACCAGCGCGATCGGCTTGACGAACACGGCGCACAACACGGCCGCCGCCAGCGCCAGTGAAAGGCTGGCGATCGGCTTTTTCATCCAGTACACCCAGCGATTGGCGCCGGGGCAGAAATCGTGTGTCAGGAGGCGCCCCAGCGCCGCGCCGAGGGCCTGCACCTGGAGCCGCATCGTGAACCCTGCCAACGAGGATCGACAACCAGTCTGCACGAGCAACGTGGTTGCACAAGCGCATCGTATCATGCGGGGCCGGCGGGGTCAGCGATCGGGCCGCACCATGCGGCCGCCGGCATCGGTCCGGAGAACGCGGCGGTGAACGACCCGGAGCCCGGCCTCCCCCACCTGCCGTCCCCGGCGGAGCGGCACTCCGACCGGCCGCTGGTGCTCGCGGTCCTGACCCTGTGCATCGGGCTGCCGCTGCTTCGTCCGGTCGCCGTGGCGGTCGACGCGAGCGCCCGCCCCGTACGCCGCCTCGTCGAGGAGTCGGCGGCGGAGCAAGTACGGATGGGGCTCGTCGAGGCGCTGCTGACCGCCGGCGTGTTCGCTCTCGGGGCGACGATCGGAAGCTTCCTCAATGTCGTCGTCCACCGGTTGCCGCTGGGGCGTTCGCCGCTCCACGGCCGCTCCCACTGCCCGGCTTGCGGCCATGGAATCCGCGCCCGCGACAACGTTCCGGTCCTCGGCTGGCTGCGGCTCGGGGGGCGTTGCCGCGACTGCGGCTCGGAGATCTCCCCCCGCTATCCGATCGTCGAGGCGATCTGTGGTGGTCTTGCACTGCTCCTGTGGGAGTGCGAGCTGCTCTCCGGAGGCGCCACGCTCCCGGTCCGCCCCCCGAACCTGTTTGCCGGGCTGGCGTGGGTCATCCTCTACCCGCGTCTCGACCTGATCGGCCTGTTCCTGTTCCACGTCGGCGTGATGGTGGTCCTGGTGGTCTGGACCCTCGTCGCCACCGACGGCGGCCGGCTTCCGCCCCGCCACCTGGCGACGATGCTCGGCCTGGTGGTCGCGGTGACGACTGCGTGGCCGTGGCTCCATCCCGTGCCGCTCGTCCCGGGAGACATGCCGGGGCCACCTTGGCTCTCCCGAGGTCTGGCCGTGGCACTCGTCGGTCTCGCGGTCGGCGGTGTCGTCGGCAGCGCTGCCGGCCGGTCGATCGGCCCGTCATGGTGGTCGGCGTCCTGCCTGGCACTGTGGGGGGCGGCGTGCGGATGGCAGGCCGTCGTGGGAACCGCCCTGGTGATGGCCGGGCTGGTCGCGGCCGACCGCCTCGCATCGCGATCGACACCGTGGCTGCCGCTTCCGGCGCCGTGGCTGTTTCTCGCCTCCGCCACGATTCACCTCGTGGCGTGGCGCTGGATTCACGGATTTCTGTTCGGCGCGGCGCAGGCCTCGGTCGTCGCGCTCACTTGGTGCTGAGCTCGATCGTCGGCAGTTCGGTCGTCGAGGCGCTGACCTCGACCGACATCTCCGAACGGTCGCGCATGGCGTACCGGCTGCGGAGCAGGTCGGGGATGTCGGGCGTCGCTCCCATGCTGACCGGCAACTTGCTCTTGGCAGGATCGGGCCACGAGGCGGTCACCTTGAACTTTCCGGCGGGGAGGCCGGGATTGGTCTTGAACACCACCTTGTAGGAACCGCTTGAATCGGTCGTCCCCGTGCCGACGTCGCCCGGCGCCCCTTCCCGGTGAAACAGCAGCACGACGCCTTCGGGTGCCTTGCCATCGACGGTGACGCGGCCGGTCACCGGATAGAGTTTTTCGCTCGCCGGGCCACCGCAGCCGGCGAGTGCCAGGCCGGCCGCGGCGACGAGTGCCGTCACCACCGATCCGCCATGGCAGCGACCGGACAGGGGATGAGAAGTCACGAAACGGTGCATGGCGACGGCTCCCTCGGGGACGACACGAACGCAGCGACTCGGCTCACAGGCTCCGGGAAAGCGGCCCGCCCGTCCGGGACGCGCGGTCCCGGACGGGCGGGCGTATTGTTCACGCTCTGACAGGGGAAACACAACCGACCGCCATGGAATCGACCAGGGCGGGCCGGTCGGCGACCCCGGTGAATCAGTCCATCGCCAAGTTCTCGCCGCTGTCGCGGGTGATCATCGCCACGACGATGTTCGCCGCGGTCTCGGAGGAGAGGAAGCTCACCGACCCGTCGGCCCGGACGACCATCGCGCCACCCGGATGCATCGAATAGATGCCGTCGCGGTTAAGGATGTTGATCGCCGAGCAACCGGCCTGCGACGGGATGGTCGCGTCGGCACCGCTGTAGCCCTGGATCCGGCGGGCGGTGTTCCAATCGCCCCAGAACGAGTTCAAGTGGATCGGCTCCCCCGACACGCCGCGGTCGTTGATGCCGTCGACCACCGACGCCGGGACGAGCTTGCCCATGAAGTAGCGTTCCTGCTTGCCGGCGATCTCGGCCAGCAGGATCGTCTTCGACGTGCCGTCGGTGGCGGCGGCGAGCTTGATCCGCGGCGTCCGCTCGAGCGTCGGGCAGTTGAGTCCCGAGCAATCGGCGTCAGACGCGCCCAGCATGCCGTTGTCCAGGTTGGCGTTGGACAAGCCGGAACAGGCGGCGAGATTGCCGGCGACGCCGCGGGTCGGCACGTAGTCGGTCCGTCCCAGCTTGTACAAAGGGGGCCAACCCGGCAGGCCGCCGGACTGCCCCCACGGCCCGTAGTCGCTCTTGTCGCTCGGCGTCGACGGGCAGATGAAGACCTGGACGTTCTCACGGCTCGAGGCGGGAACCGTCGCGCCCGGATAGGGAGAGGGCAGGTTGCGGGGATCGACCAGCGGCCGCTTGGTATCGAACAGGGCGAACCTTGTCGCCTCCTCGATGAACGGCAGGACCTGACCGTTGGCGGCGAAGCCACGGCGCGTGTCCTGAGAAGCATTGGCGAACGGCGCCGGCGGGGACAGCGCGTTCAGCTCGGCCTGCGAGAAGTGACGGTTCCACGTGGGGAAACCCTTGTAGCTGCCTTCGTAGTTGTGATACGCGAGGCCGAGCTGCTTGAGGTTGTTGGAGCAGGCCGAGCGCCGGGCAGCCTCGCGCGCCGCCTGGACGGCGGGCAGGAGGAGACCGACGAGCGTGCCGATGATGGCGATGACCACGAGCAGCTCCACGAGCGTGAAGCCGGCCCGTGAGCCAGGACGGGGACGATTCATGATGAGACTCCTCTTCTCCGGAGCGGAATGAAGGACAGGTAATGAAGAAAAAATCGCTGACGAGAGACCAGCCCGGGAGGTTCACCGAATGGTGGAGAGCCGGGCGACACCGCGACGACCTTTGCAGGCGACGCGGATGGACGACAGTTTCATCGAATCTTCATCGAATCGGATGGTGAGCTTCGTTGAGGTCGAAACCGAGCTCGGCGGAGATGCCCCTGGTTGGCAGATTTCGTGAGCGGTCGGCCAACGACCGAGGTGTCGTACGCAGTGCATCGCGTGTGCGTTCGCTCTCGATGCACGCCGACCCACGGATGCGGACGACCACCATTCCCTTCCCCACCCCTCACTATACGGAGTCGGGACAATTGCTGCAATGGATCGGTGGCGTCATGTGGGTCCGGGACACAGGTTCCCTACCGGTCCCCGTTTCCGCCCATCCACCCCGGCCGTGTCGTGGCCGTGAATCCGCGCCGCGACAGGAGACCTCGAATCGCCGCTTTTTCGCGTTATTCGGCGCCTCGGGCGGCCGGCCGCACGAACCCCGGGTCCCCCTCCCAGGGCAAGGTCTTCTGGTCGAGCCCGTCAAACGGCAGCGTGTCGGGGGTGACGCGGACGGCGGTCGACACCTTGAAAGGAAACAGGCCACCGGATTCGTATGCGAGCTCGACGAACGCCGCCGTCCATCCCTTGTCGGCCGGCTTGGCCTTGCCTGTCCAGGCCCCGTCGGCGCCGGCCTCGAGCGGCGTGCTCGTCCAGGTCTTGCCGATCGTGTCGACGCGGAAGTCGCGTGCCGAGGGGTTGTGGGCCTGCCAGAGCGTGACCGACTTGGGCTTCACGGCGCTCGTCACGCGGATCGACCCGTCGGGTGTGAACGTCCAGGCGGCTTCCGGTCGCGGCTTGCCGGCGATCAGCATCTGGTAGAAGGCGACGATGCTCGTCACCGCGTCGAACGAACCGTCGACGCCATGGTCGGTGTTGGGGACGTAGCGGATGTGCTTCTCCCCGAGGAGCTCGGCGTAGTAGAAGCGCGACGAGTCGGGGAGGAAAAACTGGTCACCGCTGCCGTTGACGATGTACTTGGGGAGCGTCAGCCGCTCGCGGTAGGAAAACGGATCCTCGACCCGATGCAGGTCCTGCATCCGCGGATGGTCGGGGCGCTGGACGATGCCGTGCTGGACGTAGTTGCCCAGCGCCTTGGCCCAGAAGCCGTAGGCGGCGCCATGGTGGCGCATCGACTCGTCGACGTTGAGGACGTCGATCACGATCGGGACGATCGCCTCGACGCGCTTGTCGACGACGCCCGCCATCCAGGTCGTCCAGCCGCGCTTGCTGCCGCCGGCGACGACGAATTTCGCCACCGGTGCCCCTTCCTTGGCCGACCACTCCTGGAGGCAGTCCATCGCCTTGACGACGCTCTTGACCATCGGCAGCCGCGGCAGCCAGGTCGGGTCGCCGCTGTCGAGGAACTGATCCCAGCAGTAGGCGATCAGGTCGTCTTCCTTGCGCGGCACGCCGTCGCCGTGGAACACGAGCGGCTGGTTGGGAATCATCCGCAGCTCGGCCACCATGCTGCCGGTGGCCTGGGCGATCTGCGCGATCACCTGGTTGGGCTTGTCGGGGGGGCCGCGGTCGTTGGCCCCGCCGCTGACCAAGAGAAACAGCTTGTCGGTCTTGAGCGACTCCGGCTTGACGACCGTGAGCCAGTGCTGCCAGACGGGGCGATCGACCTCCTCGGGGCCGCGCCATGTCTGCGACGTGAGCTTGATCACGAACGTCTTCGAGGGATTGCCGGGAAACGTGTTTTCCACCGTCCAGCCGTAGGCCGCCTCCGGGCGGGCGACGTAGTCGTCGATCGCCGTGGCGAGGTCGGCCTCGACCACCGCCTGGCTCCACCCGCGCCCGGCGGCGGCCGCGAACCCTGCCGCCACGATCAAGCCCCACGCCATCCATCGTGCCGCGACCATACGAACCTCCCCGAGTGGATTGCCGCGAAACCCGGCGGGCGACGCGCACCGCCGCCCGCATTCCCGCGGAGTATAGCGGGCTACCGCGTGCTCTCTTCTTCAACTTCAACGCGCTTGTTCGGCAAGCGGCCTTCGGTCCGAGGGGTGCGCGCCGGCGCGTCACAGGCCGTCGTCGGTCAGCGACCCGAGGCCGGTCGACGGGGCCGGGGGATGCCACACGGGCCAGTCGACCGCGTGGCGCCGGTTCAGTGACTCCAGGTCGATCTCGACCGACGCCGGCCACGGGGCGGTGGCGTCCTTGGGGGCGTGGTAGAAAAACGCCGAGAAGTCCTTCGTTCGCCGTGGGCCGGGGCGGCGCGGCTGGCTGCCGGGGTTGTTCGGGGAGACCACCAGCAGGAAATCGCTCGGCGCGACGCCGGCGACGTCGCTGTCGCGCCACGGCGCGAACGAGCAGCGCATCATCGGCGGCCGGGTCCGCGCGGCGGTGGCGTTGGCCGGCGCGGCCACGGGCAGACGGACGTCGAGGGCCTGAAACAGCGCCCGCTCCTCCATGAACGGGAGGATCTCGCGCGCCCAGCCACCGGGGTTGGGGGGCGCCGGCGGCGGCGGCAGGACGCCCCGGCTCGAGTCGCAGAACATGTCGAGGGCCAGCGACAGCTGCCGCTTGTGGTCGGCGCACTCGGCCCGTGCCATCCCCGCACGGACCGATTGGATCGCCGGAAACAACAGCGACACCATGATCGAGATGATCGCCAGGCAGACGAGCAGCTCGACGAGCGAGACGCCACGGCGGCGGACGGCGCAGCGTGTCATCAGGCACCTCGTGCCGCGGTGAGCGCGGCGAGGGGGACGGTCACCCGGCAGCGGTCGCAGATCATGATGTCGGCCGTACCGCTGCCGACAGGGTGGCTTGTCCACCGCGCGGTCGCACCGGTGGCGACGCGCTCGAACAGCTCGACCGTGCCGTCGTCGGGATCGACGACCACGTACCACGCGACACCCTGGTCCAGGTACAGGTCCTTCTTCACGGTCAGATCCCGCTCGCGGGTCGCCGGCGAGAGGATCTCGACGACGATCGCCGGTGCCGTTTCGACGTGCCGCTCCGGCACGCCCCCGCAGACGACGACCAGGTCGGGGCGGACCACGGTGTCATGGGCCACGATCCAATCGATCTCGGTGAGGACCGTCGCCCGGCAGCCCCCGGGGCGATTCTCGGCGTCATCGACGGCGTACTTGAATGCTGCCGCCGCGTCGGTCAGCGCCTTGGCGTGCCGTCCGAACGGGCTCGGGGTCATCGCGACGGCCAAGCCGTTCCACAGTTCCCAGCGCCCCTCCCACTGCCGCCAGTCGGCGACCGTAGAGCGCGGTTCGTAGCGGGGTGCGGTGCTCATGGCGGCACTGGTCCGGGAACTGCGTGGACGCGCCGCGCGGGAGTCGCCCCGCGGAAGATCCCGCGCGGAGGGCTCATGGGGCGACGACCTGCCGGCCTGGCAGTCGGGAGACTACCACGTTCGCCGCCGCCGAGGCCGCCCCTCGCTGATTGCAAATCGTAGGATTTCAGCCTACGATTTGCACGATGTGGATAGAGCGTTCGATCGAGCCGAGGATTCACTCACTCGCGGCGACGCGCCCGGTCGTCGTCCTCACCGGCGCGCGGCAAACCGGCAAGACGGCCCTGGCACGGCGGCTGTTTCCCGACCATCGCGTCGTGTCGCTCGACCTCCCGAGCATCGCCGCGCAGGCCGAACACGATGCCGCGACGTTTCTCGAGTCGCACCCGCCGCCGGTGGTGATCGACGAGGTCCAGTACGCGCCCGGGCTGTTCCGGTACCTGAAGCGCGCCGTCGACGAGCGGCGCGGCGAACCCGGGCGATTCATCCTCACCGGCTCGCAGCCCTTCACGCTGATGCGTGGAGTGGCGGAGTCACTGGCCGGGCGGGCGGCGATCGTCGAGGTCGAGGGCCTGTCGCTCGCCGAGATCCGCCGTGCCCGGCCGGACGTGGGGATCGAGGAGGTCATCCTCCGCGGCGGCTTTCCCGAGCTCCACGCCGATCCGGCGATCGAACCTGTCGAGTTCATGCACGCCTACGTGGCCACCTACCTGGAGCGCGACCTCCGCAGCCAGCTCCGTGTCGGTAGCCTCCGCGATTTCGAGCGTTTCGTCCGTGCCGTGGCGCTGCGCACGGCCTGTCTGGTCAACCGCGCCGAGTTGTCCCGCGATGTCGCAGTCGCCGGGTCGACCGCCGGAGAGTGGCTCGGTTTGCTCGAGCGCGGCTCGATCGTGTCGTTCCTCGAGCCCTGGTTCTCAAACCGTGGCAAGGCGTTGGTGAAAACGCCGAAACTCTACGTCCGCGACACCGGTCTGGCGGCGTTCCTGACGGGAATCGGCAGCGTCGCCGAGCTCCGTGGCTCGCCGCTGGTCGGGCCGCTGTGGGAGACCTTCGTCTGTGCCGAACTGCGGAAGTCCCTCGCCGATGCCGGATCCGGCCGGCAGTTGCACTTCTGGCGCGACCGGACGAAAGAAGCCGACTTTCTCATCCACGCCGGCGGCAGGTTTGCACTCGCAGACGCCAAGTGGGCCGAGACGCCGTCGGGCACCGACGCGGCGCGCCTCCGCAGGGTCGGCGATCAACTCCCCCGCGGCCGTGTGCAGCGGATGGCGCTGATCTGCCGCACGGCCCACCGGCACCGTCTCTCGTCCGGCGATCCAGTCCCCGTGTTCGCCCTGCCGGTCGAGGAAGCCGCCGGCTTCGCGACTGCCGCCACCTGACCGGAAGGTCCGTCGTCTTCTCGCCGTCACCGCGCGATCCCCGCGGCGACGCAGGCGGCGGTGATGGCGCGGTGGCACTGCCGGGCCGCTGCCGCGGCGTCGTAGCCGGTGCGTTTCGATACCTGGCTGCTCACCTCGCAACAGACGTCGCCGCCGTAGCCGGCCGTGACGAGGCCGCGAAGCGTCGCGGCGTGGTCGGGGGTGCCCGTCGTGCCGGGCAGCTCGAAGCCCACCTTCCCATCCGCCTCGGCCGCGTCCTTGACCGCCACGTGGAACAGCCGCGGCGTTGCCGTCGCCAGTGCGGCGGCGAGATCGATGCCGCGGAACACGAGATGGCTGGCGTCGAACACCAGCCCCACCGATCCGGGACCGCCGAGCTGGTCGATCAGCCAGCGCCCCTCGGCCGGTGTCGACATCGCGCCGAAGCGATGCGGCTTGACGGCGATCCGGAAGCCGTCGCGGTCCGCGAGGTCGCGCCAGGCGCCGACGCGGTCGAGCAGCAGCGCGCGCACGTCGTCCCAGCGCCCTCCGCCAAGCACGGTCTGCACCAGGGGCACCCGGTCGGGGGCGAGGTCGCGCGCCAGCGCCGCGGCGCGGACGAGCCGATCGAGCTGCATGCGGTGCGCCGTCTCGTCGGTGGCCGGGGGGAGGTTTTCCATCAGCGCCGAGAGGACAAGGCCCCGGCCGGCCAGCCGCGCCCGGAGGTCGTGGCGGTCGACGGCGGTGAGCCGCTCGGGTGCCGTCGGCCAGTCGGTGAGGACCGCGATCTCGATCGAATCGAAGCCGGTGTCGGCGACGAGATCGACGGCCGCCGCCGGGGAAAGCGATGGCATGCCGTAGGTGCCGATGCCGAGCGTGATCCGCGCCGCGCGCTGTTCGTCGGCCCGCGCCAGCGGTATGGCCAGCAGCGCTGCGGCCAGCAGGCGGCGCCGCTGCACGGCCGCCGGAGCGGAGCGCCCGGTTGTCTGCCGCGGTCGTCGACCGTGTCGCATGCCGTCGCGCCCGTCAGCCGATCGTGATCATCCGCTGCGCCGAGGGGGCGCCGTCGCCGGCCGCGTTCCGGGCGACGATCCGGAAGGCATAGTTCGCGCCGCGCACCAATCCCGTCACGGTCCGTGTCCGCGAGATCGACGCGCCGTCTTCGACCGTGCTCCAGAAGTCGGTGTTGAGCCGCCGGTACTGGACCAGATAGTCGCTGATCGGCCCGCTGCCGCTGTTCGACGGCATCATCCAGGTCAGCGTCGCCGAGCCGGAGCCGGCGAACAGCGACAGCCAGGTTGGCGGGCCGGGGGAAGCGGCGGTCGTGGCCACGGCCGTGCCCGAGGGCGTGGCGTCGCCGAAGGCGCTGCGGGCGACGATCCGGAACACGTAATTGGCCCCGGGCACCAAGCCCGTGACGGTCGCCTGCGTCCGCGGCGCGACGCCGTCGGCGAACATCGACCAGACGGCGGCGCTCGCTCGGCGGTACTGGACGACGTAGTCGGTCACCGGCGAACCGTTGGCTGCGGCCGGCGCGTTCCAGGTGAGGTCGGCCTTGCCGTTCCCGCCGACGGCGCGGAGGCCCGTCGCCGCGGCCGGGGGCCCGAGCACCGTCGCCGTCCGCTGGCCGGACGGAGCGGCGTCGCCGACGGCATTGCGCGCGATCACCCGGAAGGCGTAGTTGGCACCGCCGACCAGACCGGTGACCGTGGCCTGGGTCGCCGTCGACACGCCGTCGGCAAACGTCGACCACTCGACCGCGCTCAACCGCCGGTACTGGATGACGTAGTCGGTGACCGGCGTGCCGCCGCTGTCGGCCGGCGCTTGCCACTGGAGCGTCGCGCTTCGGTTGCCGCCGGTCGCCAGCAGGGCGCTGGCCGGAGCGGGGGGGGCCACCGGGGTGACGGCCGCCGACGGATCGCTCCACGGCCCGGTGCCGGCCGCGTCGCGGGCCGCGATCCGGAACCGATACGGGGTGCCGTTGGTGAGGCCCGTGATCTCGAGGGCCGTGTCGGCCGACGCGGTGTCGGGCAGATCGCTCCAGGTCGCCCCGTCGTCGGTGCTCGACTGGATGCGGTACCCCGTCACCGGCAGGCCGGGGACCGCCGGCGGTGCGCTCCACGCGAGGTCGACCCGGCGGTCGCCGGCAGTTCCCGCCACGGCCGTGGGGAACCCGCGCGCCGTGACCGTGAACGCCGCCTGCGACGACAGCCCGCGGTCGTCGGTGGCGATGATCGTGATCGGCTCCAGTCCGAGCGTCGTGGCCGGCACGAGCGACCAGGTCCAGGTGCCCGCGGGATCCTGCGTGATCGTGCCTGCCGACGCCGTGAGCACCACCGTGTGGCCGGCGTCGGGGGATCCCCATGTGCCCATGTTGCCGATCGTGCCGCCGACGGTGCCGCTCACGGCCGTGGACCCGGCGGTGAGCGTGGGAGGCGTGGCGGCAGGGGGGGCGGCATCGTCGATGAACACGATCTCGGGGAGGACGTACGCCTCGGCGTAGAGCGTGTCGCCGGTGACGATCTGGTGGTTGACGTATGACTTCCGCCCGCCCGGCGCGGCGCTGCCGGCAGCCGCTGTCACGGCGACCACCTGCGGGACGTTCCAATTGGCCGGCGTGAACGTCAGCGCCGTGCCGCCGGCGGCGTTTTCGGCGGTGATGCCCTCGTCGGCCGGCGCCAGGTTGATCGTCACGTCCTGTCCGGGGGCGCGCGTGAGCACGAGCGCGTAGGTGTCGGGCTCGCCCCCCTCGACAACGCGCGTCTCGCCGTCGGTGGGCATCACGAGCACGGCGGGGTAGTCGTTGTCGACGATGTTGACCAGCACGCGCGGCATCCCCACGCCGTCGTAGGCGGGGTCGGCGCTGCGGGGCACGTGGCGGATCGTCGAGCGGTGGAGGCTCTGCTCGACGGTGTCGTCGACGGCGCGGACCGTGACGCTCCGCGGCACGCTCCAGTTGTCGGGCGTGAACACGACGCTCGTCGCCTGCTCGTCGCCCGTCGGGAAGACCCGGAGCTTGTGCGATGGGGCGACGAGATCGACGACGACGTCGGCCGTGGGCTGCTCGCGGAGGACGATCGTGTAGGAATCCTCGTAGCCCGACTCGGCGACGGTCGTCACGCCGCCGGTCTCGACGACGATCGCTCCGGGGCCGGCGACGGTCTGGATCGCCGCCAGGTCGGGGTTGATGTCGAAATGCATCTTCCCCTGTCCGTTCGCCTCCCAGCCGCGGAAGTCGAGGTGCGCCTGCCGCAGGTAGCCCGCCTCGCCGCCGGAGAACACGGCATCGATCCAGCCGCTGGTCATGGTGTCGAAGCCGAACACGCCGTCGATCCCCGGGGCGATGTCGATCACCAGCCACAAGAGGTTGGTCCACACCAGGTCGACGCCCTGGTCGGTGGGCACGTGGACGGCGTCGATCATGTACACCGGCGCGTCGCGCGAGCCGCCGACGCCGCCGACGGTCTCGGTGCGCGTGTAACCGACGTCGTTTTCGTCGAGGACACCGTCGCCGTTGGAGTCGAGGCCGAGCGACATCGCGATCGCCGAGGAGATGATCGTCACCTGGGCGCCGGTGTCGAACATGAAGTTGCCGCCGACGACGGCGTCGCCGTGGTGGACCTCGGCCGAGAAGAAGGGGATGTCGGCCCAGACCGGCGGGAACTCGCCTTCGATGACGTGGCCGTCGGGGGAGAAGTTGACACGGTCGTCGACGCTCACCGTGTAGCGCGGCACGGTCGCCGCCGGAACCTCCATGGCGAAGTCGGTCGCCATCAGGAAGTTGCCTTCGTCGAACGAGAGCCAGGGGGTGAAGTCGAGCGTCGTCACACGCTCGGTCATCGCCGGCATCCCCACGATCCCGAACGGCCCGAACATGCTCACGTCGCGCGTCGCGTCGGAGATCACCCGCGCGTCGACGAGCGTCTGCCGGACCCCCGACGTGCCGGCGAAGTCGAATTGGTACGGCGCGGAGATGTCGAACAGCTGCGCGCCGCCGACGCCGAGCTCCTCGAACACTCCCTCGACCTGGTACGGCGGCGGCGATTCGTTCATGTCGTCGACGCCGGTCTTGAACACGAGGATCGTGTTGGCACCGGTGTCGAGCAGCCAGCTGTTGAAGATGTCGGGGCCGATCGACTGCCCCTGGGAGTTGCCGAGCTCGACCGTCACCCGCGGCTGGTCGAGGGCGACGTTGTCGCTCGGGCCGAGGTCGATGAACGGCCGTAGTGCCGACGCCGACAGCGCGAGCCGCGCCTCGAGAGGTTCCACCGCCGCCGCTGCCTGCCGCCGGGCTGCCGCCCGCCGTGCCATCCCCCGCCGCCGTCGGTTCGACATGGAAGCCTCCTCCCCGGGATGCGGCCGCGCGCACCACGGCATCGCCAACGACGAATCGCGGCGGTCGGCCGCCTGGCCGGATCCCCGCCGACGTGATCCCCTCCCCCGGACAGAGCGTCAGTATGCAGTATACGGACCGCGCCGCGCGGAGGCAGCAGGAGAATCAGCGGCTCGCCACCGGCCGCGCTGCCGCTCGCGACCGGCGCCCGCAGCGGGGACGAGATCGCGCGCTGGACGTGAACGAACGCCGGTTTCGCTTCCGCCCGGCCGGCTATTTCCCCTTCGTCGCCGGGAACCCGGCCTCGACGAGATCGGGATAGCCGGGCTTGAGGGCACGGACGTCGTAGCCGAGCGGCTCGAGCAGATCGGCCACCTTCTGGCAGCGTCCGCCCGCCTGGCAGTGGAGGTAGATCACCTTGTCCTTGGGAAGGACCTTGGCGACAGCTTCCTTGTCGATCTGCTTGAGGCTGCTCATCGGCAGGTGGCGGGCCTCGCGGAGATGCCCGTCCTCCCATTCGTCGGCCTCGCGGACGTCGACGATCACAGCCTTCTTCTCGACCAGCCCCTTCTTGACCATCTCGAGGGTGTCCGTGGTGTGCTCGGCGAGGGCCGGCAGGGCGGCGGCCCCTGCCAGGGCGGCGACGACGAAGGCACAGTCGCGGCGAGTCAGACGGGTGGACATCGGGATCTCCTCGGGACGGGATGACGGTTGATCATGGCATAGCACATGGCCGGCCGATGCCGGAAGGGCTCCCGGCCCGGCCGGTGCGGCCCCACCGCGGCGACTACGATGGTGCGGCCGAAAGCCGGCAACGCTGACCCGTCGGCCGATCGACCGCGACAGGAGCACGACATGCGGCGCCCCTCACTGGCCTTGGCGATCACGGTTTTCCTCTTCGCCGGCCGCGCTGTCGGGCAGGATCATGTCGGGGTGTTCCTCACCTGGCCCGACGACCCGACCCGGGGGATGGTCGTCAACTGGGTGAACCTGTACCCGAAGAACGCCACCACCGTCTTCTTCCGCCGCGCCGACGCCGCCGACGATGCCGACTGGTCGAGCGCCGAGGCGGAGGAGCTCCAGCTCGCGCCGTCGGCGCTGGTGCTGCGCCGCGTGGAGCTGGCCGGTCTCGCCCCCGACACGCTGTACAGGTTCGGGATCGGTAGCCGCCCCGACACGCCCTCGCAGGGGTGGCTTGCGCGCACGATGCCGGCCACGCTCTCCCGGCCGGTGCGCTTCGTCGCCGGCGGCGACATGATGCACGCGCGCGAGTCGCTCGACCGGATGAACCGCCAGGCGGCCCGGCTCGACCCCGACTTCGCCCTCCTCGGCGGCGACCTGGCCTACGAAAACGGCGCTCTGGCGATGCGCTGGATCGACTGGCTCTCTTCGTGGACGACGGCCGGCGCGGCGGCCGACCGCCGGCTGATTCCGCTGGTGATCGGGATCGGCAACCACGAGGTCCGCGGCGGCTACGGCGGCGCGATCCCCAACGACGCTCCGTATTACTACGGCCTGTTCGTCCGGCCGGGGGGGCGGAGCCATTTCGCGGCCGACGTCGGCGACTACCTGTCGCTGGTGATGCTCGACTCGGGTCACACCGTGCCGATCCCCGCGCAGGCCGACTGGCTCGGGGAGGCGCTTGCTGCCCGCCAGGCGCGGCCATTCCTGTTTGCCGCCTACCACTTTCCTGCCTACGGCACCGCCAAGGCACCTGCCGACAAGCTGCCGATCGAGCACCCGCGCTCTGTCGAGATCCGTGAGCACTGGACGCCGCACCTCGAGCGCCACGGTGTCTCGGCGGTGTTCGAGCACGACCACCACACGTTCAAGCGTTCTCACCGTCTTCGCGGCCACCGCCGCGACGACACCAACGGCATCCTCTACCTGGGCGACGGCGCCTGGGGGGTGCGCACGCGTCCCGTGCCGTCACCGGAGGCGGCTTGGTGGTTGGCACGGGCCGAAGCGAGGAACCACTTGTGGTGCGTGAACCTGCGGCCGGGCGCGGCGGGCGGGCCCCCCACGGCCCTGGTCCGGGCGATCGACGCCGACGGCGTGGTGTTCGACGAATTCGAGCTGCTCCCGATCCGCACACGTCCCGAGGCCCAGGCCGAGCCGGTCACGGCTGCGGATTGACGGCCTGGCGCGAGACCGCGGGCGGGAGTCGCCCGTGGATCGTGAGCCGATCATGGGCAGGGCGGATCATGAGCGGATCGGATCCGGGCTTCCCTGGGCTGGTCGGCTGGACCGCCTCCCGCGCGCGGGTATCTTTGACACTGACGACGGGAATCGCTGCCGGGCGTGGGTGACAAACGCCCTCGAAGGTTTTCCCATGGCCTCGCTGCGCACCACGCGCGAGTCTGCTCCCGCGGCTTCGCGACGAGCCCGACGATTCCGGCGCGTGGACCGAGTTCGTCACCATCTACGGGCGCCCGGTCGTGCAGTGGTGCCGTAGTCACGGCCTCCAGCACGACGACGCCCACGACGTCGCGCAGGACGTGCTCGTCCGCTTCTGGCGCCATGCGGCGGTGTTTCGCCACGACCCGGCGCGGCGGTTCCGCGGCTACCTCCGGCAGATGGTCGTCGCCGCCGTGTCCGACTGGAGCGCGGCGCGCCGTGCCGACCGACTCGGTACGGGCGCCGCGACGCTGCAGGATTTCCTCGCCACCGTGCCGGCGCGAGACAGTCTCGTCCGCCGGATCGAGGAGGCGTTCGACATGGAGGTGCTCGACTTGGCCCTCGATGACGTCAAGCGACGCGTGCAGCCGCGGACCTGGCAGGCCTTCCATTTGCTGGCGATCGAGCGGGTGCCGGCCGCCGACGTCGCCGGCCGGCTGGGGATGACGGTCGACAACGCCTACCGCGCCCGCAGCTACGTCCTCCGCCTGCTCCGCCGGGCGGTCGCCCGGCGGGAACGGTCGGCGGCCGACTCCGTCCACCAACCGTCGTGAGGCTGGCGATGACGGCGCCCGTTCCCGACGACGCTGCCGCGGGCCCGCCTCTCCCCGCCGCCGACGTGGCCCTGATGGAATTGATCACGCGCCCGCGCCGTGCGCCGGGGCCCGACACGATGGCAATCGTCGGTCGCCTCGCGGCTCGGCCACCCGAGCCACCGCCGTCGCCACCTCTGGCTGTGCCCGGGCTCACCGATTTGGTCGAGGTCGGCCGTGGCGGCATGGGGGTGGTCTACCGGGCGCGCGAATCCCGACTCGACCGGGTCGTCGCCGTCAAGGTGCTCGCCCCCGACGCCACACCGACGCCCGAGCGGCGCTCGCGAGCCGAGCGCGAGGCGCTGCTCCTGACGCGCATCGTCCATCCCAACGTCGTCCAGATCCTCTACGTCACCGATGTCGCCGGCGCACCGGCGATCGTCATGGAATGGATCGACGGACCGTCGCTCGACGAGCGCGTCGGTGCCGGCACCTTGCCGGCGGCCGAGGCCGCGGCGCTGGTCGCCGACGTCGGCCGGGGCGTGGCGGCGCTCCACGCGCGCGGCATTATCCACCGCGACATCAAGCCCGCCAACGTGCTCCTCGCCCCCGCCGCCGGCGGCCGTCGCCCGACGCCGAAGCTCGTCGATTTCGGCCTCGCCCGGCCAGACGCCGATCCCGGGCCGGCGGTGACGCGCGACGGGATCGCCGTCGGCACCTCCTCGTTCATGGCCCCGGAGCAGACCGGCCTCGATCCGGCGCTCGGGCAGGTCGGCACCGCCGCCGACATCCACGCCCTCGGCGGCCTGCTCTACTGGCTGCTGTGCGGCTCGGCGCCGTTCGATGCCAAGAGCACGTCCGAATCGCTCCGCCGCGCCGCGGCGGGGGAGTTCCGGCCGCTGGGCGCGCTCGTCGCCGGCGTGCCCGCCGATCTGACCCCGCCGCGGGCAACTGTGCGCCGTCGGTCCGGCGGTGCCCCGCTCACTCGCGGCCGTCGCGCGGGGCCCTGTCAACCGCGATCACCAGATTGGCGCCGTTGCGCCGCAGGCCGCCGCTTGGCCGGTTGACGACGCGAAACCCGTCGCTTCCGGGCGGCGCGGCGACGAGCGTCGTCGAGCCGCCACCGTCCATGTTGACGCCGTCATCGGCGCCCATGTCGCGGAGCAGTTCGCCGACCTCGCGCACGGTCAGTCCTTGGCTCGCCGCCTGGCGGCCGTCGGCGACGAGGATGAACAGCGTCTTTCCGTCGGCCGACAGCCCGAAGCCGGTCCGCGGATGGAGGACATCGTCGGGGGCGGAGGGCACGCCGTCGATCAAGCAGAATGAAAACCCACTGACGGCCGTCTCGATCGCGGTCAGGTCGTCGCCAGGATTCACGACGCGCAGCTCCGCGCTGCCGTCGTGGCCGATCACCAGCGCTGGTCGCCCCGTGGCCGGCGACACGACCACGCCGTCGTCGACGACCAGCCCCATCCGGTCGGCATGTTCGAACGCCTTCCCCGGCACGAACGGCTCCCACGGCGACGCATTGACCCCGAGCACGACCGGCACGCCGGCTGCCCGTTCGGCGGCGACGAAATCGGGCACGGTCTGGAGCGCCGTGCGGATCACGAGGTCGGGAAACGCCTTGTCTCCATGGGGAGGCATCGGCTGGCCCCACCCGGCCGCGCGGGGCGTGGCCTCGCAGCGCGTGCCGGGCCGGGTGAGGTCGACGCGCACACAGCCGAGCGCCACTTTCCGCGGCGCCGCCGGATCGAACGCGGCGTACTGCGGGCAGGTGAGCCCGGCCTCGGGCTCCTTGACGATCGTCGTCGTCACCATCTCGACACCCGGCGCGAGTGCCTCGGCCCGCGCCCAATCGAAGTCGGCGCGGGCCACGCGGACGCTGCAGGCGAGAACCGCTGCCGCGGCCGCGAGCAGGACCGCCCCCGCGCGTGTCCCTGTGATGCGGCAGCAGCACGAGTGCGGCTCGACCAAGGGGGAGCGTGTGACGCGATGGTGGTATCGCTGATGCATTCGGAGTGTCTCCGCGCGTTCCTCGGACAGCGGCGGCGGTCGTGGCGCCCTCGGTCGTCCAATCACGCTGTTTTCTGTGTCGTCTGAAAACCGGTGGCGCGCGATGGGGGGGCGGTCCTGGTCCCCGGGAGGAGCCCGTGGCCCTGCCGGGGTCGCGGCGACGTCAGCCGCGATCGGTTGACACCCCGATCATCGCTGCAAGACAATGTCGTGCAACGGGGTCTACCATGTCGACGTTGACGATTCGGCTTCCCGACGAGCTGCGCCGCGAGCTCGACAAACTCAGTCGAGACGAGAACAAAGCCGTCAGCGACATCGTCAGGGAATCGCTGCGGCGCTAGATCGCCGTCGAGAGATTCAGGGCGCTGCGGAGAAGGGCTCTTCCGTTTGCCGAGGCTCAGGGGCTCCTGACCGACGAGGATGTCTTCAAGGCCCTGTCGTGAAGACGCGGGTCGTCCTCGATGCCAACGTGGTGATCGCCGCCACCGCCGCGCAGCCAAGGGTGGATAGGGGGGCGCGGTGGCCAACGTGATCGGCCGCCGGTTTCTGACGCAGGCGACCTGGGAAGCGGCGACTCGTCGCTCCGCGGCCGGCCGACGGCCGTTGCGATGGCGGAATTCGCCCTGCCTGGACTGGCCGGTGATGCGGCAGGCGTCGCCAAGCCGATGAGCAGCTGAAGCGAGGGGCGCGAAAAACCGGCGCGCGGGGTGGGAAAAAAGCCGGCGCCGCAAGGGTTTGCAGCAAGTCGCAACGGGCTGTGAACGCCGGTTGAAAAGTGCAGCGCGCAGCGGCCGAAAAGTGCAGCGCTGGGGTTGGGTTTGGAATCTACTCCGTCAAGTCACTTGCTCCAAGGATCGATCTGTCAGGCCGACGGTCCTGCCCTGCGTTGCCGTCTCCGGGCATCCTTGAGTCGATAGCTCTCGCCTTTCGCCTCGAGGATGTGGCAGCGGTGTGTGAGGCGGTCGAGGGCAGCCCCTGTGAGCCGCTCGCTGCCGAGCACCTCGGTCCACTGCTCGAAGGGGAGATTCGTGGTCACGATCAGGCTCTGACGCTCGTAGGCCGTCGACAGCACGTCGAAGAGCAGCTCGGCCCCGGCCTTACCGGTGGGCACGTAGCCGAGTTCGTCGAGGATCACGAGGTCGAGTTGCTTGATCTGCTTGCGGAGGCGGATGAGTGACTTCTCCTCTCTGGCCTCCAGCAGCAGCGTGATCAGCTCGGTGACCCCGAAGAATCGCACCTTCCGCCCCTGCCCGCAGGCCGCCAGGCCGAGGGCGATCGCCAGATGCGTCTTGCCCACGCCGCTGGAGCCGATGAGGAGGACGTTCTCGCGCTCGTCGATGTACTGCCCCTTGGCGAGTTCGAGCACGAGCGGTTTGTTGATCGAGGGCTGCTGATCGAAATCAAACTCGTCGAGCGTCTTCGTTTGCGGGAAGCGGGCCGCTTTGAGCCGCCGTTCGGCGGCTCGCCGCTCCCGCTCGATCAGCTCCAGTTCGCACAGCCGCTGCAGGTAGGCGATGTGATCGAGGTTCTCGATCGCCGCCTGCGAGGCGACCTTCTCGCACTCCTCACACATCGTCGGCAGCTTGAGCGCCTTGAGATGATGCTTCACGAGCACCGCGCACTTCGTCTTGCTCATACGGACACCTCCGTCTCCAGCAGCGACGCGTACGCGCTGATGTCGGTCGGTGGGACGTGCACGAGCTTCAGGTGGGGACGGCTGTCGAGGCAGAAGAGCGCGACCGGAGACTCACGGCGGTGCTCCAGGATGACGCGGATCGTGTCAGCATCGGCGACGCCCTGTCCGAGCGCGTAGTCGAGCGCCGTGGCGAGTTCATCGAGCGTCGCCTTCTCCAAGAGCAAGAGCACCCGGATGAACTCGCGTGTCCCGAGTCCGTCAGGGGTGCGCTCCATCCGACGGCGGAGCACATCGAAGCAGTCTGGGAGCTGCCAGTCGGCAAGCGGACGGGCGTAGTCGAAGGCACCGGGCTTGCGCTCCAGGAGCGCCAGATAGTGGATCGGATCGAAGAAAAAGCGTTCCCGGCCCCAGTGGCGGCGATGCCTCGCGATCAGACGATCCTCGAAGATCATCTTCACGTCATCGACCGTCGCCACCACCGTGATCGTCCGGTGGGCGTACTTCACCGGCACGCTGTAGCTGTTGGTGTCGAAGCGCACCAACGACAGCGAATTGGCCCCGGTCTGCGTGATCCGGCGCGCCTCACACTCCTGGGCCGGAAGCGGCAGCAAGGCACTCCGCTCCTCCAAGAGCCTCTCTCCCTTCGTGCCATCCTTGCCCCGCAGTTGCCGGGCAAGATCCGCCCGGCAGCGCTGCTCGAGCGTCTCGTTGAGTTCCGCGAGCGACTCGACGCTCGGCACCGGTACGAGGAAGTTCGCCCGACCGAAGTCGACGAGGCATTCGACGTGCCCTTTTTCGTTCGCCCGCCGCACCAGGCAAAACTGCGTCTCGAACAGACAGTGGCTCTGGAGCCGCTGAAACTCCCTCGTCACCTGCCGCTCGCGGCTGCCGGTGATCTTCGCCACCGCGATCTTGCTGTTGTCGTAGCGGATCTTTCGCGGCACGCCACCGATGAAGCGGAAGGCCCGATTATGCCCCTCGAGGAAAGCCTCGGTGCACTCCCGCGGAAACGCCTGAATGTAGAGCGCGTCCGAATACGGCAGCGTCATCACGAACAGCGCTACCTGATGCCGCTCACCGGCGAGGTCGACATAGGCGAAGCCGAAGTCGACCTGGGCCTCGCCCGGTGGATGCGAGAGCGGCACGAAGACTTCCTTCCTGGAGTCCTTCCACTCCCGGACTGCCGCCCTCACCATTGTGACGCCGCCGGTGTAGCCGCGTTCGGCCCTCAGTCGGTCGAAGATCCGCTGCGCCGTATGGTGCTGCTTCTTGGGCGCCTCCCGGTCCTGCTCCAGCACCTCGTGGATCCACGCCAGGTGCGGCCCCAGGATCGGCTTCTCACGCTTCGTCCGACGGCGGTACCCGGGCGGCTCGGCGTGTGCGAGCATCTTCGCAAGCGTCCGCCAGTTGATGCCGTATTCCTGGCAGGCCGCCCGCTTCGACAATTCGCCGGTCAGCACCCGGCGCCGGACCTCGGTCCACATCTCCATCGCTGCATACACTCCTCGTGCCTCGCTCTCGGTAGGGGGAGATCGCGGCTTCGCCGCGATTCTCCTGACCGACACCGCTGCACAGTTGTGCGCTGCATTTTTCGACCGGCGGGACTACCCGCCGCGCGCTGCACTTTTCAACCGGCGTTCACGCCATCTGCTCCGCGAGGCCTTCCAGCGATTCTGGGAGTACACGAATCCTGCGGCGGCTGGAAACTTCCTCGACGAGTGGACCACCGGCGCGATGCGGAGCCGCCTCGACCCGATGAAGAAGGTCGCCCGCAGCATGCGACGCCATCGCCATCTGATCCTCAACTGGTTACGGGCCGGAGGCACGATCTCGGCGGGCGTCGTCGAGGGTTTCAACGGCAAGGCGAAACTGACCACTAGAAAAGCGTTCGGCTTCCGAACGTCACAGGGCATCGAAATCGCCCTGTTTCACGTCCTCGGACGACTACCAGAGCCGGATTCCACCCACAGATTCTGCTGAGGAGGCTCTAAACAAGAACAACCCGACGGCCGGTGTGGTGGCGACATCCGCCTCATCGCGTTCATTACCGATCCGGGGCCGATCCGGAAGATCCTTACACATCTCGGCGAACCGCTCGAACCACCGCCCGTCTCTCCCGCCCGTGGCCCACCGACCGACTGGGGAGACCTCGTGCAGGTCCACAACGAATGCGACGTGACTCAGACGTCGCCCGACGAACTGCCCGTGATCGACATTCGCAGCCTCTGACGGGATCCCATGTCACGGTGCGGACGGCCCGTGAGAAGGGCGGTTTCAGAGCGGGCTCGAGCCGACGAGACAAATCCGGCCTTGAGCGTGGATAGGAAGTTCCGCGGCGCCTCCACGGTCGGCCCGCATACGGCCCAGCCAGCTCCGGCGGTTGCTCCTCATGATCCGCCCCGCCAGGCCGACGCTTGCCGAAGTGCCATTGGCCGACCTATCCTTTTTCCGCACCTCAAGGTGAGCATCGCCGTGGGCGGCTGGACGCTCTCCACGCACTTCAGCACCGTGTGCTCGACGGCGGCCGGCCGCGAGACGTTTGCCAACTCGCTCGTCAAGTTCCTCGACACCTACCGGATGTTCGACGGCATCGACTTCGACTGGGAATATCCGGGCGGTGGCGGCCTCGACGGCAACTCCGTGAGCCCGAACGACGGGGCGAACTACGCCTCGCTCATGAAGCTCGTAGCTCGTGCGCTCGAAGGTCGACGCTCTCGGCACGCGCCTCGGCCGCGACTACGAGCTCTCGGTGGCCTCGCCGGCCGGCTTCGACAAGATCCGAAACTTCAATCTCGCGGGCCTCACGCCGCACGTCGACTTCTTCAACCTGATGAGCTACGACTTCCACGGCACGTGGGAGAAGACGACGGGCCACCAGTCGGCCTTCACGGGCGACCCGATCGGCTACGACATCAAGACGGCCGTCGATCTCTACCGCGCCGCGGGCGTGCCCGCCGGCAAGATCGTGCTCGGAGCCCCGCTCTACACCCGCGGCTGGAGCGGCGTGGCCGACGGCGGCGACGGCGGCTATGCCGAGCAGTCCAGCGGCTCGGCGCCCGGCACGTTCGAGGCGGGCGTGTATGACTACAAGGACCTGCTCCGCCAGGTGCAGGATCCGGCGAGCGGCTGGAAGCTCTACTGGGACGACACGGCCCAGGCGGCCTACGTCTACAACCGCTCCAAGGGCCTGTTCAGCTCGTTCGAGACGCCCACGTCGATCGCCCAGCGGGCCCAATTGGCCGAGGACATCGGCCTCGGCGGGATGATGTTTTGGGACATCACGAACGACGCCCTCGACTCGCCGGAGAGCCTCGTGAACGCGGCGTATGCGTCGTGGGTGATCGACGAGGATCTGGCCACGATCCGCAGCCGCTCCCGCCTCACGGGCGAGATCGTGATCGGCGGCGACGACCTCATCAAAGCCTTGCCGCTGCAGGTGTGACCGGCGCGAAAGAGCCGCCGGGCGACGGCCTCGGCCGTGAGGGCAGCCTCCATGTCGCTCACGACAAGCGCCACTCCGAGCAATTTTTCGGCGTCCTGCCAGCCCGAAAACGAAAAGTCCTCTGCCGATCGTCTCCGCTGCCTATACTTCCGCGGCAACGATCTTTCCCTCTTCGGAGCATTCTCCATGGCCGAAAATCACCCCAACAACTGGCCGGATCTCTTGATCGGCCTCTACGACAATCTCACGGGGCGGCGGGCGGAGATCACGTACCAGTTCGACGACATGCACATCAAGATTCCGAGCGGCACCGGTCCGTCGGCGCAGCATGCCGAGTGGGTGCTGCACGGGACGCTCAAGATTCGTACGCGGGACACGGGCTCGTCCCCAAACTGATTCTGGCCGGGCGACTCACGGGAACGCTGGATGGTCGCCCGGTCGTGATCGATGCCGATGAACGCGGAGTGATGGTTTCGTTTGCGTCGGTGGCGACGGCGTGGGCGGCGCGGCGGTCGGCGACAGCGCTCGTGCCGGTGCTCGCCGTCGCACAGCGTTGCACCGTTCCGGTGCGGTTGAACGTGGCGGGGCTCGTGTCGCTGGAGGTGCTTCCGAGGCCGAGCCGAGTCGTGCGGATGCTGACGCCCCGTCTTGCAGACCTGCTCTGACACCGACGGGGCGTGCAGTGGAGGGTTTGATCCATAAGGGGAGCCTATCGTGTTCGGTCCGATCCGCCGCCTCCTTGCCGCCGCCTTCGACCGGCTCGACACGCCGCCCGTGCGGGCCTGGCTCGAGCGGGCGGTGGTGGGGGGGGGCGGCGGGCGGGTTTCTCGTGCACCTCGCGGCGATCGGGCTTGCCCGGCTGTTCCCCGACCTTCCCCAGACGGTCTTCAAGGGGCTCGATGAGAGTCCGCTGCATGCGGTCTACACGCCCTTCAGCGTGATCCTGTTTTACGAGGTGGTGCTCCTCGTCTTCGCACTCACCGCCTCGCACACCGGCGAGATCGCCAAGCAGTATCAGATCGTATCGCTGATCGTCGTCCGGCGGGTCTTCAAAGAAATCGGCGGCTTCAGCGACCTGGAAAACTGGCTCGCCGAGCCGGAGGCGGTGAGGGCCGTGCTCATCGACATGGCCGGCGCCGTGCTGATGTTTCTGATCGTTACGGCCTTTGCGTGGCTGCGGCACGTGACGCCGAAGACGCCAATCCGCCACGATCTGGAGGGCTTCGTCCAGCTCAAGAAGGCAATGGCCGTGCTCTTGCTCGTCGTGCTCGTCGGGCTGGCGACGCTCAATCTGGCGAGCTGGCTCGGTCTCGTCGACGGCCTGCCTGCCGTGATCGCGACGCCGCCGGCCGACGTCGATCTCTTCTTCTTTCCACGATTTTTCGAATTCATGATCTTCACCGACGTGTTCCTGTTGATCGTGTCGTTGGCCTATTACGACCGCTATGAATACGTGTTTCGGAACGCGGGATTCGTCATCTCCACGGTGCTCTTACGGGTTTCGCTGTCGACGCCCAAGCCCTACGACCTCCTCCTGGCGCTGACAGCCATGCTCTACGGGCTCGCCGTGCTCGGCGTGTTCGCCTGCTTCCTGGCGATCGACCGCGGCTCAGTCGAGCGGCAGAAAAGCCCAGAGTGAGGGGCGGCCGCAGTTGCAGTGCACCGCCCGGCCCAGGAGCCCGAGGCCGGCGATGCTCACGTACACCGCCGTCCTGGCGGCGTCCCAAAAGCCCGCCACACCGGTGGCGTGGGGCCCGCGGAGCCGCGCTTCCACGCTCGGCACCGGATGGAAGATCGTTTCGACGAGCGCCGGACGCTCGCGTTCGCGATCCTGCAGTTCGTCGAGTGATTCGATCGTGCGGGCGAGCGTCGCACGGTGGCAGCCGGCCGCGAGCATGCGCTGATCGACCTCCTCCACGCCGCGGCGGCTGGGCGTCGGCAGCGTGAGCAGGCCGAGAAACGACCAGAGCGTGAACACGAGGCTAAACGTGACGATGCCCTCGGCCGTGGCCAGCCGCCGATCCCCGATGACGACTGCCGCCAGCGCGATCCCGAAGAGTGTGAAGCCGATCGCGAGCATCCGGCCCCGCCACCATGCACCGCTCTCGACGGCCATCTGCCGCCGCTGCAACGCCGTGGCAAAGGCTTCCGCATCGAGCACTTCGCGCCAGCGCAGCGGCAGGAGGTGGAGTTGGGGCCGCACCACGCCCACGACTGCGCCGGTAAAGCCCTCGTCTGCGGATTCAGCCATGAAGGTCGGCAGCATCGGCAGCGCCCGGTCGTCTGTGACCGGCTCGTGGGCACTCGGCAGGCTCGGCGTGAGCTCGAGCGGCGCCATGGCCGCCGCCACGGCGATCCGCAGGCCCAGCAACACCAGCACGAGCGTCGCACCGGCGGCGATCACCCCGAGCGCTCCTCCCGCCCGACCCGCCAGAAGCAGCGTGAACGCCACGGTGAACATGATGCTCGAGTGCATGCTCACACCCCGGGCCAGGCGCGCGACGAAGCTGCCGAGCGGAAGATGCCCGCGGCCATAGCGGCGTGGCAACAGATAGCCGCCGCAGAGGTCGAAGGGGACATGCACTGCGGCGTAGACGAGCACGAAACCGGCCAGGGCGAAGAGCTGGTCGCGGAGCGCTCCTCCCACCGGAGGCAGGAATCGGGCCGGCAGCCCGAATGCGAGGCCCGCGACCGCCAGGACGACGATCGTGCCGACGCCACTCATGCCCAGCCACAGTCGGGCGCGGCCATAGCCGGGAGCGGCCTCCACCGCCGGGAACTCGTCCCCGGGCAGCGTCTTTGCGCGGTGCAAGGCCTCGGCCGTTTTTTGAATGCCCCGCAGCATGCCACCGAAGACCAGCTCGTGCAGCGGCACGACGGCATACCAATACAAGAGGCCGAGCAGGCCCCGGGGGCGGAAGCGGGCGGTCATCACGAGCCGGTGCAGGGGCGGCCGGGCTTCGGCATCGATCTCCTCGATCGCGAAATCGAGCTGCGCTTCGCCCGGCAGCTTCATCTCGGCGCGGAGTGCGAGTGAGCGATCGCGGTCGATCCCCACCACCCGCCAGAAGTCGAGCGCTTCACCAAACTCGACTTTCTCCGGATGCCGCCTGCCACGGCGCAGCCCTGGGCCACCCACGAGCTTGTCCATCCAGCCGCGCAGCTGCCAGAGCACGTCGCCCGCATACCAGCCGTTGCCGCCGCCGATCCGGCAGACCGCGGCGTAGATGCTCGCGGCATCGGCCTCGATGTCGACGACCCGCCGATCGGTGAACACCGTGCCTCCGGCCCAGGCCGGGTCGCCGGGCACCGGCCCGGCCACGCTCCAGTGGGTTTCCACGGCGTGCTGATCGATCTTCACCTTGGCCGTGTGGATCGCCTCGCGCACGCCAAGCGCCGGGTGGGGCATCAGCTGCTGCGTGGTGTCGTCGGTGACGACGACACGATTTTTGAGCCCCTCGGCCAGCGGCCGGGCGATGCGATACGACACCGGCGTGACGAGATTGATCCATAGCGAGCTCAGCCGCGGCGTCAGCACCGGCACCGGCAGAATCATCCGCCGCCGGAGGCCGAGCTCCTCGGCCATCACCCGCATCAAGTCGCGGTAGGGCATCACGTCGGGCCCGCCGATCTCGAGCGTTTTGCCAGCCGTCTCGGGCACGTCGAGGCAGCGAACGAGCCAGTGCACGACATCGGCGATGGCCACCGGCTGGCACTCCGTGGTCACCCACTTGGGCGTCACCATGATCGGGAGCCGCTCGACGAGATAGCGGAGGATCTCGTACGACGCCGACCCCGACCCGATGATCATCGCCGCCCGGAACGTGGTGACCGGCACGCCGCCCGAAGCGAGCTCCTCTTCGACCTGCCGCCGCGACCGCAGGTGCTCGCTCAGATCCGGCCCCATCTCGCCGAGGCCGCCGAGGTAGATGATCCGCGACAGATCGGCATCGCGGGCCGCCCGGGCGAAGCCGGCGGCGAGTTCACGATCGTGATCCGCATAGGCCCCACCGGTGGCGACCATCGAGTGCACGAGGTAATAGGCGGCGCGGCAACCCTCGAGCGCCGTGGCCAAAGCGGACGTGTCACCGAGATCGTTCGCGAGCACCTCGACGTTTGGATGATGTCGCCAGGGGCGGGCGTCGAGCTTGCGCGGCTCGCGCACGAGGCACCGCACACGGTAGCCAGCTTCGAGCAGCGCGGGCACGAGCCGTCCGCCGACGTAGCCCGTCGCACCGGTCACGGCGATCGTGTCGCCCGCGGCGATCACGGGGCTCGGTTGGTCATGCATGAAAGTTCTGCGGGGGACGGTGGGCATCGAGGTGAAACCAGATGCCGGCATCATAGGGTGCTCCCGGCGACCTGCCGTGCCGAAGGCCCGGGATCCGCGCGTTTCTCGCAGGCTGCCCCGCCCTCACACCCGCAGGCGTGAATGAAACGATTCTCATGCCCTCTGCCGGTTGTGCCGAAAACACCGCTTGGAAGGTCTCGCCGGGCGCGGAGAAGCCGCGCGAACAATCGTGCCGGGGGAGAGGCAGCACGTGAACCGATCGACGGCAACATCATCGCGGGTGCTGTTCGCCATGGCTGGCATCCACATGCTCCTGGGTTTCGCCTGTCTTCCGGGCCGGGCTGCGGATCCGCAGCGGTATCTGATCTTCGATCCGCTGTTTCTGCAGCGGAACCAGGCCGCCGAGGACCGCACGCTCGTCGTCTCGAGCACGGCACCAGAGGAAGCCGTGATCGCCGCCGGCGACCTTGTCAGTTCGATCGGCACGGGGGTGAGGCTCGTCTACGGCGACTACGGCCCGGACGGCGTCGGCTGGGAGGCGGCGTACGTCGGCGTGTGGGGCATGTATGCCAGCGACGCGGCCACCGATGCCGCCGGCACGCTCCAAGTGGCCGACCACCTCGGCTTCGCGAACAGCGGCCTGGCAGAAGCGTCGGCCGCCCGGGCCAGCTGCCGATCCACCCTCGATTCGGCCGAGATCAATCCCGTGTTCCACCAGTACGACGGCGGCTTCGATCCGGCAGCCGGCCGCCCGGAGAGACGTTACACCGGCTACGACGGCGGCCACCTCGATTGGCTGGCGGGCTTCCACTGGGCCGGATTCGGCGAGCAGGCGATTCTCGGCTTATTGACGCTTGAAAAAAAGATTCATGGCCGATGGGCCGGGTGGCCGATACCCCATGCATGCCATACAGCGGAAAACGAAAAGGGGTCTTCAGCAGAATTTGTGGGTAGAAAGCCTGTGTTTCTGCGCGGGGCTCTGCCCCGGACCCCGAGGTTTATGAGCCATGGCACAGGCATCAGCCTGAGTCTGTCGGCGTG